>Ga0082212_10005490_pt1 | contig 17262 bp, 17 predicted proteins | sample TergutNt197P3_FD_71548 | JGI IMG/M metagenome (GOLD analysis project Ga0082212, IMG submission 71548) | Neocapritermes taracua P3 segment gut microbial communities from Petit-Saut dam, French Guiana - Nt197 P3 | ecosystem: Host-associated > Arthropoda: Insects > Digestive system > Gut ... | reverse complement strand
GAACCCGCTGACCTTTTCCACAAACACGACAAGTCCGCGCGTCATCTGGATAAACGCGGATTCTTGGATTCTAAGATGGGCAAGGCCGTATCGCATCTCCCACTGCGTGTTGTCGAATTTTACCTGGGCGGCGGGCACTATCCATATATTCAAAACAAGATGAAGCGCCGCCAATATCCCGGCAAGCTTTATCGCGGGCCACGCCAATTGAATAGGCGACAGGCCCGCGGACGCCATAACTGTCACCTCGCGGTCGGAAATCATCCGGTTGTATATGAACATAACCGTGATGAATAAAACAAAAGGTATGATGACGGATATCACGAACGGCAATGTTAAAATGGTAAGCCCCGTAAAAGCCCACAAATCCACGCCGTATTGTATAAGGAATTTTAACAGAGACAGAATCTGCGTCATCCATGCAAGCCCGGATAAAACAAGCAACAGCATTATGAAAAATGCCGTCAATTGACGCATGAAATAGCGGTTTAATATTTGCATGGGGACAGTATAGACTGGGAATTAGCAAGTATCAAGTAGTAAGTATTAAGTATTAAGTAGTAAGTAGTAAGTAGTAAGTTATAGAATGAACCGTCATTCCCGCGTAGGCGGGAATCCATTGTATCAGGCTGTCGGCGTAGCCGACACATTATTTACTACTTAATACTTACTACTTACTACTTGTATTAAAGCTGTTTCAGAAAATCCGGAAAGGATTCGTCTTCATCGTCTTCTTTGTCGTCGTCCGATATCGGGCATTGCTCGCCCTTTACAGGGCCGCGGGTCGTGTCGATTTTGCCTTGCTCGTCGCTGACTATGCGGCCGTAATGCTCGGCCTGTTGAAGCAAGCGTTCGCGTTCGATCTCGTCTTGGGTTTGGCGCGCCTGGTCAAGGTATTGCTTGCGCTTTTGGCGCCAACGGTGGCACCGCTGAATCATCAGCCCGACCGACATTTGATTTTTTTTGTATTGCATGATTGAAAAACTCCGTTTTTCTAACTAACAACTAACAGCTAACAACTAACAACCGTACGGTCGTAAAATAAGTCATAAAGCATAGGAAGCAGGTTCATTATTTATGTTTGAACGATATCAATATAACCCATGTCAAAACCGATTGCAATATTTTTTTTATTTGACTAATATTCGGCTTGTAGGAGGGATGTCTTTTGACACAGCGTGGGAATTTTTTGTTACAGGCCCTGCTGGCGCTTTCCATAATAATCGCCTTTATGCCTTTTCTTGTCCGAAAAATGTCGGGCGCGGAATTATCTGCGAAAATGGCCGCTACCACGGCCCAGATTGAATCGGCGTCGCGCGCCGCATCCGAATACATCCGCGATAATTCGGACCAATTGCCGTACGGCGTCGCGTTATTCGAACACGATAAATTCGTGGACGCATTGGAGCCTTATGGGCTGCCGCTTGGGTTTGTTGCGCGAACCCCGTTCGAACAAAATATATCCATGGTTACGATAAAAAACGAAGAAGAGGCGATTGCGTTCATTGCGATCGCGCCCGGCAAAATGTCGCATGCCGCCCGCGCGGAATTAAGCGTGCGGATTGGATTCTGGGCATCCGAATTCGATGCGGAAGACAAAGTATTGCGGGGCGCGACGGCTGGGTGGGTTTTAGAGCCCGACGCATTCGGCTGGAAGCCGAATCAAAACGCGATTTACGTCCGCGCGTCGGGGGCGTCCGAATTTTCCGAAATGCTTGCGCGGCGCGCCCGCAATATCAACGACAATAAATTCCATACGGATTTGAATATGGGGGGATACGACATTCGCGCCGCGAATAATATAGCCGCGCGCGAAGGAAACTTTAAAAACGTGCTTGCGGGCGACTTTGTTTTGTCCGGAATAGAAGACGGCCGAAAAATGCGAAACAGATTCGGCGAATTGAATATACGCCGCGCGACTTTTAACGAATCGCTGAACGTGACCAAAGGCGTGCTGAACGTTAAAAATCTTTCCACGCCGACAATTGCGAAATATGGCGAGCCTCCAAATCTTAACACAGACACGCTGTCTGTTTACGACTTTACCATGGCGGCCGGACGCACCGCGTTCGCGGGCCCTCTTGTTTGGGATATACGCGAAAACGCGGTTTTGGAAAACGTAACGCTTGATACAGAACGATTAGAGGTCAGCGGGTTTATAAACGCCGCCCGCGGCCAAGACGTATTTATAGACGAATACGAATTCACATACTCTGCCAAAAGCGGGATAGAGGCTGATTACATCGCGGCGACAAATTTAACGCTGCGCGACCAGACTTCTTCGGCATTGCTTGCGGGCGGCACGGGCCCGGTAATCATCGACATACGGCTTTCGGGGGTAACCGTGTTGCCGGATGCGGAAATCGCCGACATCAATAACGACGGCATATTGATAATATCAAGCATAGACGACGCGTCCGGCGCGACAACCGGATGCAGAAATATTATTGGGAATTTGGGCGCGTCTTATACATACAATTCGAAATCGCTTTCCCAAAATATCGTATGCAGATACGTATTTTGGCAGAGATTAGAACGAAGAATCGATTTGAAAAAATGTTTATTAGAGGGCAAAAGCGGATGTTAGAACAACGTGGTTCGAATCTTCTTGAAACATTGCTGGCCATTGGCCTTGTCGCCGCTATGACGCCTTTTGTATACAACAGAATCGCAGAGACAAGCCGGGAAATCAACGACGTCACAACCGCGCGCGAGATATCGTCTTGGGCGGATAAGATATCCGGATACGTTCGCAAAAACCAAGCCGATTGGCCGGCATACGCCGAAATCGACCTTGACCGCGCGGAAATGTTTATAATCGCCGGCCTTGACCCAAAGAAAACAACAAATGCCAAAGCATCGATTCCATACGCCGCGTTTATCGACAAGTATCGGCATCGCGGCGGCACGACGATTGATTCGTATCTTTTGTTCAACAATATGCCGGGAATTCGCACCGCCAAGGTTGCGCGAAATCTTGGGAACAACAGCGCGATTGTAGATGACTTTGGCACGGCCTTTTCCCCAACCGGAAATTGGAGCGTGGAATCGGAAACCTTTCAACCCGGCGATTTGATTTATCGGGTATCGATTACGATTTCAAACGACGATTCGGAATTCTATCTTCATCGAATGCATTTGGACGACAATCGCCTTAATACTATGGAGCGGGATTTATGGATGTCCCGACACAGCATCAAGGACATCGATATCGCCGCCGCCGCGACGCTTGATTCGAAAATGGTCGGCACATGGTTTACGGATGCGCTTGCCTTTTCCGCGGAATTGGCAGATTTCCCGGGGGGCGCGAATATCGACCCGTCCGAATCAACTTTCTCCAGCATTCGCGCAACACAAGACGTCGCCGGATTCAGAACGATAGAATCCAAAATACTCACGGGCACGGGGGGCACCGCGAATTGGTCGACGAATGGATCCATAATCGCAGACCGCGCAAGCGTCACAGACGCGCTTCACGTCGGGCGAAACCTTACATTGCGGTCTTCTTACGCGCGGACGGTGACCGGGTTTGCGGGCGTCACCGCTTATTCCGTATCCGTGCCTTTTATATCTGCCATAGAGCTTCGCTTTTCCGAAGGATACGGCATGACGATATCAAGCGAGCTTTTATCAGGATACGGCTCTGGACCGCTGAAACTGGGCAACTGGAATTTTCCGTCGAATTCTCCGCCGCGTTTTACCAACCTTAACCTTCGCAAAACCGGCAATATCGCGCAGGGCGCAAACATAGTCTCCGCCGAATTCGACAAGATAATAAAATCCGGGTGGAAATCAGTCCGAACAAAAAGCCAAGGAGCGCCAAGTGAATAGGTCTGAAAGCGGCAATATGATGATCGAATTCTTGCTTGCGCTTGCGCTTGCGGCGGCGATGCTGCCGTTCTTGATAAGGACAGAGGTTGCGCGTGTCGCGCGCGCCGAAAACGTGATTGTCGCAAACGACATGGCGTTGGTGCGCGCTGCACTTGAAAGATACATCGAAGACAATAAGGCTTCTCTTACCCAAACGATAAGCCGCAATGTCACGCGCGTAAAACTTGCCGACCTTGCCGACTATGGCCTTAACGTCGACGCCATTAAAAAATCCGAACAGTTTCAGCTTCGCATTATAAAAACGGCCGACCGCAACCGTCGGTCGTTCCTTCAAGGCGTGGTTATAATGGAGGCATCCGAATTAAACGCAATGCGCACGCGCGAGGTTGCGGAAATCGCGGGCGGCACCGCCGGTATCGCCGAAGGCAACCGGGCCATTGGAGCATTCGGAACATGGGCGCAAAATATAAATATATGGAACGCGAATTTTTCCGATAACGCGCTTCTTGATTTGACGGGCGTCGCGCGTTCGGGCTTTGATTTTATACGTCGCGCGGCAAGCGCGAACGTTGCGGACGCGACGATGCAAAGCGATATTTCCATGGGCGGGAACAGTATTGCGGCCGCGCGCACAATCGCATCGGAAAACGCGCGGTTTTCGGAATTTATAAACGCGGGCACTGTAAACGCGACGCGGCTTGCAATGGAAAATCGCCCGAATTTGGACGGCAAGATAAATGTTGCTGGGGACACCACAATAAACGGCACCCTCTCATCCGACGGACGCGGGATGTATGCGGACAAGATAACATTATCGAACCTTGGCCGGTTTAATAATTTGACGGCGCGCGAAATGTGGGCGGGCAATCTGAATTTGTCCGGAATGTCTATCGGCACGGGCACGGGTGCGGCGACGCTTTCAATCAACAGAACGCTTGATATGACGGGCGGACGAATTTCCGCCATGTTTGTCAGTGTTGGTTTCGCGGGTTCCGTCACGCCGCGGCTGCTTGTGCGAAATAGAATCGAAGACCCGATAAATCCCGGATTGTATTGGAACATGAACGAGGGGGACGCGAATCTGACCGACCTTTCATTGGCCAATCTCGGCCTTATGATGCAAACAGTTATAAAGCGCGAATCCGGAAACACCCGAACAGAGTCGGAAAGGGCAATGTCGCCCATAGCGGGCAACGCCAACGCCACGGTATCGGATTTCATGGGTGCTTTGGCCGATATAGAGTCGCGCGTCCGCGCAAAATATATTCAGTTGAATTTGGAATAATTTATACTAAACTTAATTGTCATGAAAATAACTTGTCCCGTTTGCCATACCGAATACGCCGTGAACCTTCCGGGTTCTTCCGCGTTAAGGTGCGCGTGCTGTGGGCGCATTTGGACGCCCAAGACACGGCGCGGCAACGGCATACTTCTTGTGTTCGCAGGCGTCATCGCATTGATATCGGCGGGGCTTTTCACCGCCGTCGTTTTGCTAAAACACCGGGCAGAGAACGCGCAAATATCGGCGCCTTTGGTGGTGCATCTTGGCCCTGTACAGCCAACAATTACCAATGGTGAAAAGCAATGGATTATCACCGGAGAAATTACAAACCGCACGGACAGGATCCAAGGAATCTCATCCATGCTTGTCATCATGAAGAACGAGAATAACGAGGTTTTGGGGACGCAGAAATTTCTTCCGCCGACGCCGCTTCTTGACGGCGGGGAATCGGTTACGTTCAAACACACGGTGACCGACGCCGATGCCTCTGCGGTAAAATTCGGGATAGAGTTTGTTAAGGAATGAACAATTAACAAATAACAAATAACAATTAATGCTTATTTTTTATTTTTAAATTGTTTTCAGTTTTTTAAACAGGTGAAAATATGATAAAAAGAATATTTTGTTATTTGCTATTTGTTAATTGTTATTTGCTAATTGGCGCAGCCAACGCGACAACCCCAGTCCCGCCGGTTTTTATCCAGCCTTCGATTTTCTCGACAAGTATAGATTGGGAGGCGGTAACAGGTCTAAGGCTTCGTGAATTTCAAATACAATTCGGCCGCGATCGAAGCGTTACGAATGTCGGTTTGGAATTATATTTCTTGGACGGATTTCCATGCTATGGCCAAACGGAAAGCGGGCGTCTTTGGGTATCGCCTTCGAACCATTTCGATTGGGATACAAATCGGATTGCAATGGGCCGCATAACATGTTTGACCGCGCCGAAAACGATTCAATTCGCATACCGCGAAGCGACAAGAAACGCAACCCAAGCGCGCACGACCGGAATCATGATATGCGACACGACATCAAGCGGCACCAAGATTCAAGTAAAATTAAACGAATGTAAAATCGGCCCGGATTGGGGCGATTATGGAAGAGATTGATGACCGATAATATAAAAACTTTTACTGTTGCTGATACGGATGCGGGTGTAAGGCTTGATAAATTTCTGAGCCTTCAGATGCCGGAATTTTCAAGAAATGAAATTCAAAAGTTCGTGATTCGTGACTCGTTGCTCGTTACTCGTAAATTGAAACTTTCAGACAAAGTAAAAATCGGCGAAGAATACAGTGTCACGATTCCGGAAAGAACCACATATCACATATCACCTGTCACCTGTCACGACAAAATGCCGCTCGACATTTTATATGAAGACGACGATATAATCGTCATAAACAAACCGCGCGGCATTTCTATGTATCCCGGCGCGGGGCGCGATTCCGGCACTTTGGTTCAGGGTATTTTGGCGCATACCAATTTGTCCGAGTTGGGCGGGGACACTCGTCCTGGCGTCGTGCATCGTTTGGACAAAGATACATCCGGCGTTGTGATTTTCGCAAAGTCGGATGCGGCTTATCGCGTTCTTACCAAAACATTCGCGGCGCATGATTTGACGCGGAAATATATCGCGTTCGTGTGGGGCGTGCCGAATTGGGAAAGCGCCGACATCACCGGAAACATCGGCCGCGGAACGCGCAACCGTCAGAAAATGACAATGCTGAAAGTCGGCGGCAAAGAAGCAAAGACAAGCGCCACCGTCATCAACGCATGGCCGCGCAATAACGTGTCGGAATTGCGGTGCACTTTGTTTACCGGCCGCACGCATCAAATTCGCGTGCATCTGTCATCGCATGGATTTCCGGTGCTTTGCGACCCGCTTTACGGACGCGGGAATACCCGTTTGGGAAGCGTTAAAAATCCGGAATTGTTGGAATTTATAAAAACTCATCATGGTCAGATGCTGCATGCCGAAATCTTAGAATTAAATCATCCGGTGACAAACGCGCCTTTGAAATTCCGCGCGAAATTGCCCGACGATATGCGGGAATTGAAAGAGATACTGTCGTGATTCGCATTGCAAAATTTATCGCGGAAACGGGCGCGGCATCGCGCCGCGATGCGGAACGCATGATAGAGAGCGGCGCGGTTCGCGTAAATGGCAAAGTTGTTACAACACCCGTATTTTTTGTAAATGAAAAAGACCGCGTCGAAATAAATGGGCGCGCAATATCTGCGACCGCACCGGTTCGCGTGATTGCATTCAACAAACCGATTGATACTATGACGACCGCGCGCGACCCGGAAAACCGGCCGACGATTTACGATACATTGCCGAAAGAATTTAAGACTTTTAAATATATCGGACGGCTTGATTTTAAAACCACCGGATTATTATTGCTTACCAATAACGGCGAATTGGCGCGAAAATTGACTTTGCCCGAATCTGGCATAGTTCGTGAGTACGAGGCTAAACTTCGTCCGAAAAGCTTGGCCGACATTGGCGCGGGACGGGCCGCAAATAATTTGCGGCGGTTTTTATCGCCGCTTCATTCCGATGATTCAATTTTCGAAACACTGCGGCGCGGCGCGACAATTGGCGGCGTAAAGTACGCGCCAATGGAAATAGAATTGATATCACGCTATCCGTTAAGCGTGTCGATTAAACTGCGCGAGGGCAAGAAAAACGAAATCCGCATAGCGTTCGATTATATCGGATTGCCTGTATCGAAATTAAAACGCATCGCGTACGGCCCGATACAGTTGAAAGATTTGGCGCCCGGGAAATTTCGGGAATTGGACGAGCATGAAATTAAAATGTTATAAAAAAAAAGGCGCATCGCGCCTTTTTTTTTATTTCAAATCATTAATCAATGCTTGAAGCCTGTTTGTCGTATCCGTATCGCCCATTGTGGCGGCAAGCGTGTACGCGGCCTCTAAGTCTGTCCTTGCGCCTTCCATGTCGCCCATGGTCACATGCAGGGCGCCTGATTTTTCAAAGAACGACAACGCGGCGCGGGACATTTGATTTCTTTGCTCGTTAGTATCGGCATTCTGAATCGTGTTCGAAATTATCGTAATGGCGGCAAGGTAATCGTCCGCGGCCTGTTGATACATGCCCAACGCCGTCCATGCTTCGGCGCGGCCTGCAAAGTCTTCATAGCTTGCCACGGTGGATGCCGCAATCGCCGCATTATAATTCACAACCGCGCCTTCGAAATCTTTGTTCCAAAGCATGATTTGCGCGCGGCGGGACATTATGTCGCGGTTCGAAATTATGTCGCTTGGCCGGATGTTATTCGCGGACAACGCGTCCGCCAAATCCACCAAGGCCGCATCGAAATTTTCCATTCTTGCGGAAAGTATCGCGCGATCGTACAGCGCCACCGAATTCACCGGGTCAAGATTTATCGCCATATTGAAATCTTCCATGGCGCGATTGTAATCGCCGGTTTGCATAAACGCTTCGCCGCGGATGATATACGGGTCGACGAAATCCGGCGCCGCTTCGATTGCAATGCTCAAATCCGCAATCGCGGTTATAACATTGCCAGCCAACAATTTAGCCTTGCCGGTTTTGGCGCGGTCGACGGCCAAATCCGCACGCGCAGCGGGCGTCATCTGGGCAATATTTATCACCGCCGATTCGCTAACGACCTCGACATTTGTTTTCGGATTCAATATGGAATAGCTTCGCCCCAATATATAGAACGTCGCGCCGACAAAGAACACGATTATCATCCAATAAATATAAAGCGCGAAACGCGACGATTCCAATCTTACGATTTTACGCTCGTCTTTTTCGATTCGTGCGTTCAAAGCTTTTGGCGCAATTGCGACTGATTTTTTTGCGCGCGTTTGCGCGGGTTTTTTGGATACTTTTTTAATTGGCATAAAAACTCCCTCTCTACAAGGGAATCTTAGAACAATTTTATAACACCGGTCAATTAAAATTTTCCACGAACACCGGCGGAAATAAATGGGAATGCATTCGAATCCGTCGCGGTCAATCCCCCGGATGTCCATATATCGAAATATTCGTTTATTTTATAGCGTAATGATACGACGCCCGTATGCGCGGTCTGCGAGCCGATGTCGATTGTATCGGCGTGTTCCCATATTCCGGTATCAGAAAATATATAAGATACAGATGCGCTGAACTTTAACAAATCATAAGACGCGCCCGCGCCGAATCGAAGTCCGTCGGTCGCAATACCAATAGGATTTCTGTCATAAATACCCTGGGCGTTCGCGCCGAACTGCCAGCTGTTATATTGCACATTCAATCCGCTTATCAAAGCCGCGCGCCAATCGGCTGTAAGTCTCGGCGCGAAATGGTCGGTGATTAATCCGTCCGGCGCATCTATATATTTCACGCCGAACGACATGGATGTTTTCGTTTTGCCTTCCGGTTTTCTGTATCGCAAACCAATATCATACACTGCGTTGAAACGGTCGCTTTTGGGCGCGAAACTTGCCCCGACCTGTACCGGATTTGTCGGCGCGGACACAATATTCGCGCGAAGAGCATATCTTGATCCGCCCGCAATCGGATTCGAGATAAGCGGCACGCCCGGATTCGCAATTTCATAAACAATCGAATAATCATTAAGGCGAAGCGCGCCTACATCGGGAAGCCCAAGACCCAATTTCGATGAAATCGACGAAGTCTGGCCCAATTCCAATCTTCCCTTTGCGCCTTCGATAAAAACAAATGCGTCGCGCGCAAGCTTATCGCGGCTTCGCGTTAATTCATCGTAAGAATATACCGCGCCAAGCTTCCATGTTTCGGTCAATTGATAATTTGCAGCGGCACGAATGCGAAAGTCATATATAAAATTATCATCGGGGTCGCGGGCCGCAGCGCCGCCAAGCATTCCTTCGCCGGTAAGTTTAAGGTTTAAATCGCCGCGCTCGTATTCCAATAACGATGCATCGGCGGTGCCGATGCAAAAATAACAATTAACAATTAACAAATAACAAAATACTTTCTTTAACATATTTTCACCCGTCAAAATTTCCAAACAATTCTGAAATAAAAATCGACATCAATTGTTATTTGTTAATTGTTAATTGTTATTTTTTGGTATCTTGCAAAATTGCGTTCCGCAATTTTGCAAATGCGCGCTCTTCGATTTGACGTACGCGCTCGCGCGATATTCCGTGTTTTTCGGACAATTGTTCAAGCGTTTGAACCGGGTCGCTTAACCGTCTTGCGATTAAAATCTCGCGGTCGCGTTCCGGCAAATCCGCCATATGCTTGGTCAGTAATTCGTGCCCCATGCGCCGAAATTGCGCGCGTTCGACCCTGTCTTCGATAGAATCGCCCGTATCCGCAAGGTTTGATAATATGTCTGCGGATCCCGCCTCGTCATGCGCGGGGCGGTTTAGGGACAAATCGCGCGCGGATATTCTTCCCGCCATATTTACCACGTCAGACTCTGGCACGTCAAGATATTCCGCAATCTGCGCGGCTTGGTCGCCCGATAAATTATTGTCCATAATCCCAAGCGCACGTTTGGCGCGCGCAAGATTAAAGAACACACGCTTTTGATTGGCGGATGTTCCGATTTTCACCATGGACCAGTTGTTAAGGATTGTCTCGTAAATCTCGGCCCGAATCCAAAACATCGCGTATGTGGAGAATCGAAACCCGCGTTCCGGGTCGAATTTCTGCAAAGCCTGCATAAGGCCAAGGTTGCCGCTTGCAATCAAATCGCCGACCGGAATTCCGTAATTTCTGAAATCGTACGCGACGGATACGACAAGGCGCAAATGGCTTGTAATAAGCTTTTCCGCGGCCGCTTTGTCATGATTATTGCGGAAAGCGGTGGCATAATTATATTCTTCATCCGCGGTAAGCAATGGGAAATTCTGGGCGCTTCGTATATAGCGTTCCAATCCCGACTCATCAGATATCGCGGGCAAGGCGACTTTAGGCGTTGATATGGCGGTGGATTTTGTCATGCCTACATTATAAGTAATTAATTTTCATTTGCAATAGGGATATAATAGTGATAACAATAGTTATCACTATAGTGACAAGTGATATCGCAAACGCTGACGCGTTTGCTGGTGATAAGTGATATGAAGATTGAACCTGAATCAGACTTCCTATCACTTATCACTTGTCACATATCACTAGAAACGGAGTTTTTAAAATGGTCAGCCTTAAAGAAGTTTTAAAATTAAACAAAACGAACGAGCCGAAAAAGACTTTGTCGGATCACGCCGAAGACGCATTGTACCGCGAAGTGAATGAAGAGGTTCACGCCCAAGAAACATTGAACTTTGTGAAACAACATGCGCGTGCTTTGATCGTCATCGCCGTAATCGTTTTGGTTGTCGTGGCAAGCGTTCAAATCATGCGGCATTATAACAAAGTGGCAAAGAGAAACGCGGCCATGTCGTTCGAGACCGCAATGATGATGCTGGACAACGGGAATCCCGCCGCCGCATCCGAAGCACTGGCCAGAGTCGCCGCGAAATCATCGGGCGGCATGGGCGATTTGGCGCTGTTCAATTCTGCAAGAATCGATTTGCAAACCGGCAATCGTGACAACGCCGTTTCAAAATTCGAACAATTGGCAAAAAATGGCGCGACGCGCGATTTCCGGGATATGGCAATAATCAATTTAGCGGTGTTAAAAGCAGATTCTATGACACCGGCAGAATTCGAAAAATTCTTGGCGCCTTTGCAGACAAAGCGTTCGCCTTTTTATTATACGGGGCTTTTGTTCGTCGCGCAAAAATATCTTAGCGATAATGACGTGACAAACGCCAACGTCTGGCTTGACCGTATTATAACGGATAAAGACGCGCCGGCGGCAATCGCCGCGCAAGCCGAGGCTCTGCGTTAATGAAAAAATTTGCTATTTGCTATTTGTTAATTGTTATTTTCCTTGGCGCTTGCGCCAAAAAAGACCCCATATTGCCCGGGCATCGCACTCCGGTTTTTGATTCCGGTGAAATTGTCGCAGAAAACAGGGTTATTCCAGAGGGTCTTATAAAAATGCCCGAAACCAAAACCGCAGAGTCCGAAATCAAATTCGAACAAGATTCGTACAATGTAATCTGGCAGGTTGATGCGGACGGGACACGCAAAAAGATATTTTCCGGGCTTCCCACAATATCCCGCGTCGATGTCAAACGAACGCCCGTATTTGCGAACGGATTCGTATATTCGGGCCTTTCCACCGGCGAAGTAGTCAAAGTAAATATCCGAACGCGCGAGCCTGTATGGGTCGCGGATGTTTATAAACAAACCATGCTGACCGGCGGGGCGACCATACTTGATATCGTTGCGCCCGTAATCGTCGCGGACGGCGCCGTATTCGCAGGCGGATTGGGCGATGCATTTTGCAAAATCAACGACAAAAACGGTAAAATAATATGGTGCAAGGAAATCGGCACCGGCGTGCCGTTCTTGATTGCGGGCGCGGTCGCATTTATCGTCGGCACGGATAATTACCTTTATGCGATCGACACAAAAAATGGCGATATTTTCTGGCGCGTTAAAACCAAGGCCGGATGCACGCCCAAAATTTCCGAAACCGACAGCGGTGAATTCCGCATCACGGTGGGCGTCGAGACCTTTGCTGCGGACAGCGGAAAACTGGTCAAATAAAATTCCGGCTTTTGCCGGATTTCTTTTTATGCTATAATATTCGGGTTAAGAGAGAATCAATAATGAAACAAAAAATAGTGTTTTTAACGGCCATGGGCCTGGTTACATTTATGGGGCCCAGCGCATTCGCCGCAAAGAAAAATTGCAATGATATAACGTCCGCTCCGACGCACGTCATGACATTGGATGAAGTAGTGCGCGTCGGCCTTTGCCGGAATCCCCAGACGGCCGCGGCATATTTGGCGGCAGAATCCGCGCGCCTTTCCAAGAATACGGGATATGCGCCGTATCTTCCGGACATTTCGGGAAGCGTTTCCGCAACAAAGCAATATCGTAACAAAAACTGGTCGGATACTATGACTGGGGCTTCATTATCTGCAAGCTGGCTGCTGTTCGATTTTGGAAAGCGGTTTTCCGACCTTTCTCAGATGTCGGCCGTATGGCGCGCCACCGGGTTTGATTACAGCAATACGGTTCAAAATTATGTGTACCAGCTTGTCGCGGCATATTACGGCATGCTGGGCGCCGATGCCGAAGTCAGGGTCTCGACCGAGCTTGCCAAAGTAGCAAGAGACGCCCAAGACATGGCATCCAAAAAGTACAAAGCCGGCGCGGTGGCCAAGGCCGATGTATTAAAGGCCGACACGATGTTGGCGACCCGCGAATTAGAACTTCAACGCGCACAAGGCAACCGCGAAATCGCCAAGGGACAATTGTTGAATCTTTTGTCATTCCCCCAAGGCGACAACCTTCTTATTGCGGATATGCCGGCGTCATTCGGGGGACAGGCGGACAACAAAACAATCGATGAATTAATAGACCAAGCAAAACGTCAGCGTCCCGATTTGTTATCCGCGCGGGAATCTACGAACGCCGCGTGGCATCGGCGGAATTCCGCATTCTTGCGCAATTTGCCAAGCATTTCGGCGTCGGGAAGCCTGTCTTATGATTTCGATAATAATTATTCGGCGTACGGCGCGGGCCCGAACGACAAATTGGGCGCAAGCATCGGGGTGCGCGCAAGCATGCCGATATTTGCGGGCTTTGCAAATCTTTACAATCTTCGGGCGCAGAATGTAAATTACGAACGCGCGGAAGAGCTTGAGCGGCAAAAAGAAGACGGCGTAGCCCAAGACATCTGGACCGCTTATCAGAATTATCAAACCGCGCAAAAGGTTTTGGTTCAAACGGAAACATTGTTGAAATCCGCGACGGAATCCGAACGCGTTGTGTCCGGAATGTACAAAGTCGGCCGCGCAACGATGCTTGACTGGTCTACCCAGCAAACAGATTTGGCAAACGCACAGCGTCAAAATATCGTGGCGAAATACGATTTGTACGTCAAACGCGCGGCGGTTGCTTTGGCGCTTGGCGAATTAAAAGAACAATTGGAATCGGGGGAATAATCAAAACCCGTTTTTATCAAGATATTCGAACAAACCTTTCAGTTCTGCATGCGGAAGAATACGCGCGGCCAATAATTCATCATGCGTCATTTTCGCCAAATCGCGCCATGGCATATATTTGACCGCGACGACTTCGGTGTCTGGGAATACGTATTTGTCTGCCGGCCAATCAAGACTCAAAAGAAATATGTCGTTTATTTCTTTGTTATTCGAAGGCTCGGTCGGGTCGTGATTGATTGTAAACAGATATTTCAATTCCGATGTCGAAACCGTGACGCCAAGTTCTTCCTTTAATTCACGAAGTCCGCCCTGAACCATAGTCTCGCCCGCACGGATATGTCCCGCGGCGGATATATCCCACATATTCGGGTGGGTTACTTTGTTCGGATGACGAAGTTGCAACAATAATTCCCCATTGGAATTGATAATCCAGATATGCGCGTTAATATGCCAAAGGCCAAGTTCGTGCGCGCGCTCTTTGGTTTCGACGCGTCCGGTCGGATTTCCATGTTCATCATAGATGTCTAATAATTCCATATTCTGCCCCGATTTTTCTGGATTATAATCCCGATGTAAAAAAACTCAAACTATTTTTGCATCCGGGCTTTTTATGATATAATATATGATTCAAGGGAGAAGGGAATGGCAGTCAAAAAATTAGAGAAAAAAGAATCCAAATTTAAAATTATACTGGCACGAACGGGCGGACTTGTCCGCCGGAGCGCGGAGCGCGCAGGCGGATGGGCTTGGCGGCGCAAATGGTGGGTTGTGTTTGGAATTATCATACTGGGCGGAATACTTTATTGGGCGACCCCAAGCAAAAGTCGGAATGCGTCGGACTTTGCAACCGTGCCGATTACTCGCGGCAATCTAAAGCAAGTCGTAACCGCGACCGGCGAAATACGGCCTTTGAATACTATCAGAGTTGGGGCCCAAGTGTCCGGCATCATCGAACAAATTTACGTCGACTTTAACGATGTCGTCACCAAAGGCCAATTATTGCTTACAATCGATCCGTCGGTTTTACAGGCCCGCGTGGACGAAGCCAAGGCGGCGCTTGAATCCGCCGAGGCCACATTGCGCAAGGCTGACGCGGATTACAAACGAAGCCGCACTTTGTACAACGACGGATTTATCGCGCGCGCGGAAATGGAAAATGATGAGACGAACTTTAAAACCGCGACGCAACGCGTAAACCAAATGAAATCGCAACACAGCCAGGCTCTTGTAAACCTTGGCTATGCGACTATCACTTCGCCCGTAAACGGCACGGTAATATCGCGCAAGGTCGACCGGGGACAGACGGTGGCAAGTAGCTTTCAGGCACCGGAATTATTCGAAATCGCCGAAGACCTTAGCAAGATGCAAATATGGACAAGCGTGTCCGAAGCCGACATAGGAATGGTAAAAATGGGCCAAGCCGTGACATTCACCGTTGACGCATTTCCTGCAACAACTTTCAAGGGCTCGGTCGAACAAATACGCCTAAGCCCCACGACCACGCAAAACGTCGTGGTATACACCGTGATTATCGATGTGGATAACGAAGACCTTCGCCTTATGCCCGGAATGACGGCGTTTGTTACGATTTCAATCGAAGAACGCGAAGATGTATGGAAGGCCGCGAATTCCGCATTCTTGGTCCGCGATTTAAAGTCTTTGACGAACGACGCCCGCGTGCAGAACGGCGATTTGACCGGCCGCAACGCATTGCTTATCGAACGCGGCACCGCGCCGCGCACAACCATGGTGATCGTGCCTTATAAACGGGGCCTTACCACTGCGACCGAAACGGAAATCATCACGACCGGCGATATCTCGCTTGAAAAAGGCGACCGCGTTATAACCGGAAGAACGGGCCAGACAAACAGACAAAGCGTCGCAATCGGCGGCGGTAACAGACAAGGCGGCGGCGGCGGATTCGGCGGAAGATAAGGGAACATAAAATGGACTTTATGAACGACAATTGGAAACAATATCTAAAGTCGGGCGACCGGGTGTTTCTTCATACGAAAACATTGAATTCGGCCGGATTTATGAAATCAATCATACCCGGAATCGCGCTGTCCGTGTTTTTGAGCATCTTTTTTGGAATTATATATAATTCGACGAATTATACAGTCGATTTTGGCGTGCCTATATTTTTCGGAATGATTATGGTAATTTTGTTCGTGCCTTTGTTTTACGCGCGGAGTATAAGCTTTCATTTTATACTGACAAACTCGGGCGTTTATTCCGTCGGCGGATTGATTTCAAAACAAATACGATTTGTGCCTTACGGCCGCATAACGGACGCGGCGATATCACGCGGAATAATATCGCAAATTGCCGACACGGCAAGCATTGGGATATCCACGCCGGGACACAGCAAATCCGCCGCTAACGGCGCGCCCGACTTTGAAATCACAATCGTCGAAATCCCGGACTATCACAAAGTACGTCAAGAAATATTGAAAAGAATAAAATGAGAAAAATCGCCGCCGCCATTTTTTTATTCTTGTCATGCACGTGCATGTATGCCGCGGCGCCGGACGAAGCCACAATTCAAAAAGCGAACGCGGCGCTAGAGCGGGCGGTTCAACGCAACGATGTAGGCGCGATACAAAAAGCGATTGAAGACGGCGCGACAAATGCGAACAAGATTGCAGAATCGATGAAGACTAACCCGAATGCACGATTCAGTACTTTTATGGTTTTGAAAAAGTCGGCCAGAGAATATATTCATACACCTATAGAAATCGGTAATTTCTGTAAGAGCGGATATAAGCCATGGCAACATACAATATCGTATATAGAGGTTGATTATAAAGGCCGGGAAAAAGTATTCGCTTACACTGATGTAAAATACGACGCCCAGAAAGGCGTACAGTATAAAACAACGGAAATTAAGGACATAACCGGACTATCGGAACAGGAAAAATTCATATGGCACGCCAAAGATTGCGATGCGGTCAAATACGGCCTTGGCGATGATGAGGATTTTGTAAACTGTTATTTTGATATGATAGAGAAATATTGCGCCATGGACAAAACAATGAAGTTCTATGAAGACACGGTGGCCGCCGCCCAAAAATATTCCGAAGAAATGCTTAAAAAAGAAAAGAAAAACCAGA
>Ga0082212_10005489_pt1 | contig 17266 bp, 11 predicted proteins | sample TergutNt197P3_FD_71548 | JGI IMG/M metagenome (GOLD analysis project Ga0082212, IMG submission 71548) | Neocapritermes taracua P3 segment gut microbial communities from Petit-Saut dam, French Guiana - Nt197 P3 | ecosystem: Host-associated > Arthropoda: Insects > Digestive system > Gut ... | reverse complement strand
CACGCGCGTAACGTGCCGTTCGCCGACGAGCGTGATTATCGGCCGCCCCATTCTCAGCGCGTCGAACGTAGGAGTCGCGCCGCTGAAAGGATAGGTGTCAAGCATAATATCGATGTCATTATACGAGGCAAAATAGTCGTTTATCGCGCACTGAGGCAAAACACTCACGCGTTCCATCTGCAGGCCGCTTTTTTTGATTCGATCGTTGAGCATTTCCCGTCCTTCCTCACCTCCATACGGCCGCCCCATGATTTTTAGGCGCGAATCATCACACCTGTCCAATATTCTCCGCCACAGATTGAGGGTTTTATCCGTAATTTTCTGGAGATTATGAAAACACGCAAACGTAATATATCCATTGCTAGTAAACGCTGGCGAAGCAACATCCAGGCCGCTTTTTACAGTGTGGCAGAGAAAACAATCGGGCATGTACAGCAGTTTTTCCGTATAGTACTTTTCCGATCCCGGAGGGTCCGTATTTTTGTCGGCAATGACATAATCCATCGCGGCGACGCCCGATGTAACGGGAAATCCTATCCACGATATCTGCACAGGCGCAAGCCTGCGGGCGTACAACTGTATCCGGTTATTGTCCGTGTGACACATCAAGTCGAACGCGATATCTATCCTGTTTGTCAGGAACAATTGTTCAATATGCGAATCCGTACACCCATAAACTTCATCCCATTTGTGAGCCAGAGATTTCAGCTGTGCGGTCACGGGGTCATCTTCGTCTTTCGGCTTCGCAAGGCTGAAGCAAAAGTTAAAGCAATGGTTGTTCATGGTATTCGACATCACGGGCGTTAAAAAATATCCGACCGGGTGTATCCTCAAATCCGCTGATAAATACCCAAGTTTAATTTTTCTGAACGGCTTGGGAGTATTGTCAAAGGTGGAATTCACCTGAAGCTTTTCGGTAATCCGGCGCATATCGTTTACGACATCCGGAAATTCGCCGTCACTGATAACGCCCTGATAGGAGTCCCCGACAAACAACCGGCAGCCGACATACAACCGCCACTCCGGTTCATCGCATAAGGATATTGCTTTTTTGTAATATTCAAAACCTTTCCGGCCGGCGAACACATTGAAACAAAGTTCCATAAGTTCAGCGCATATAAAATGGTCTTCGCCGAACCTTTCGATGTATTCACGGGACGCCTGGAATGCTTCCTTATACCTGTTTACACCAGTAAAGCATCTGATCTTGTACAGTATTGACGCGGCATCCAAATCAATGTCGGGGAATTCCTCCAATACCTGCGCGACATCGGCCCATCCCGATTGGCGTGAGGCAAACAGCAGGTCGGACATCAGACCGGTTTTATCTTCTTCGGTACTCATGAGCGTACGGCAAATCCCGGCGAGCTTTATATGATCCGGCTTTTGTTTATAAGCCATACGCAGCAGATCGCAGATATGCTTCTTTTCCGCGTATGCAATATCCTTGGAAAGGGAGAGCGCAGCTTCGAGAGGCTCCACCGCTTCGGCATATTTTTCTAGTTCGCATTTGCAAAGCGCCGTCTGGAGATAAGCCGTACGCAGCAGTTCGTATATATGCTTCTTTTCGGTATGCGCCATATCCACTGAAAGAGAGAGCGCCGTTTCGAGGTTTTCAGCCGCTTCGTCATATTTCCCAAGTTCGTATTCGCAAAGCGCCGCCTGGAAATGAATCTCCGTTTTCAGCCACGGTTCAGGGTTGCGCGAAAGCGCGGATTCCAGCACTTGCAGGGCTTCCGTAAGTTTTCCGTCCTCAATTTGTTTTTTTACCGTTTTCAAATAATCAAGTATTTGAGAATTCATTTATCAATTACCTATGCCTGCGCGACCGCCCAGCGAATAAATTCCTCAAGACCGTTGATGCATTCCATATCACGGTAGGCCAGCCGGCGGTTTCGCGCGATTTTTTCGGAAATTTCTTTCCGCCGGCCGGGCTCTTTGGCCAGCCGCGTTGCGATAGCGACATATTCGTCCATGTTACGGCCTTCCGTTTCGTCGAGGCCTGTCATTTTCAAAATGGCGTGTGTGTGACGCCCACGCATCAATTTGCCCGGCATTGTGACAACCGGCAGATCGCAGGCCAGCGCTTCCATCGTGGAATTGCAGCCCGACCAGCCGATGCTGTCAAGAAACACATCGGAAAGCTGGTTAAACGCACGATAATGAGCGGAGTCCAGATGCGGAATCATTTTTACATAATCTTCCATACGCAGGTTGAAACGCGAAAACGCCTTTTCAAGCCGCCGCAGGAAACGCTCTCCAAGTATGGTCGATCTGTGATAGCCGATGAACGCGATCTGGCACGGGCCGGTTTCCAACGCGATTCGCGGAAACACATCGTCCTGATGCGGCAGATATGTTAGAAGCGAATGAGGACATGCAAACAGTGGCAGGTCGTCACGCAGCCCGAAATAGGCGCGATCGACAGGCGCGGCGGGGACATCAATCGGCTCGTAATAAATCGACAAATTTGGAAGGCGAATGAGTTTTTCGCAATAATGATCCTGTCCGTTTTCAGGCTCCATCAGATCACTGCCGAGGTAATAATCAATGGTCGGAAACCCGCTTGTGTCCGCATGTCCCCATGACGCGCATTGAACCGGCGCGAGGCGGAAGGCCGCCAGTCGCGGCGTCATCATATCCATCCCTATTTCCGGGATAATCAGAATGTGCAGCCGGTCGTCGGTAATACGCTTGAGCCAGTCCTCCTGCGTGGGCAGCTTTTCGGTGAATCTGTAAAAACTTTTTTTCGCAATTTCCGTCTGATCGTCGTTTATCCAGCCGGTGTAATACCCGTACAAATGGAATTCTTCCTTGTCAAGGTTTTCAACCCAGCCTTTTATCGGCATTTTCCAGTTGGAATGTCTGTAGAAAAATCCCGACAGGATTCCAACCCTGATTGGTTCCCCGGATTTTACAGGCGACTCCGCCTGCTTTTTTGCCCGCTCCGGAAAACAGGCGGTCTGAACACGAACCATCAAGTCGCCGTACATGGCCTGAAGGTCCCGGTCGTTTTCTCCCTGGAAAGCCAGATAAAACGGCTGAAATGAGCCGACCAGCCCTCTTGCCTTCTCGCGTACAGCGGAATTGGTCAGATCGGTACTCCGGCACAACTCTTCAAGTGTTTTTCGGTAATTTTCCCTTGCCTGGACGATTTCTTCCGTTGAGCGATGTATAAGCGGTATCTGAAACATACAGTTCGCCAGCTTCGCCGTCAGGCTTTCAGGATCGGTTTTCATAGCCGTACGTGAATGACTCCTGGCTTCGGCGGTTTTACCCTGGTGATGCAGCGCGTGGCCAAGGCGCAGGCGCGCATCCAAAGAACCTGAATCCAAAGCCAGCGCAAGGCTATAGAAAGGAATGGCGTTTTCGTATTGGCTCAGATCTTTGTAAATATCTCCCAAAACGACCGGTATCCGTGTGTTTTGAGGATCCATTTTCATCGCCTTTGCGCCGACGGCTATGGCTTCATCGAATTTTTGCTGCTTTTTGTACGCTTCCGCAATACTTATAAGGATTTCCGGGGAATCAGGTTTAAGGCTAAGCGCTTTATAATAAAAATCAATGGCCTGTTCCGGTTTCGACATGGCGCTCAGAATAATGCCAAAATTGTGAAGAATTTCCGGCCGGTCAGGAGCAAGTTCCAGCGATCTACGGTAGGCCTCCGCGGCTTCCGGATATTTTTCACGATCTGCCAGGAGGGAACCGAGATTGGCGAATGCGTCCGCAAATCCTGGCTGCAATTCCAGCGCCTGTTGAAAGCATTTTTCGGCAAGTTCCAGTTTGCCCTGCGCCTTGTATATATTTCCGAGGTCGTTGCGAAACTCGGCGGCTTCTTCATCAAGCGCAATGGCCTGGAGAATGATTTTTTCCGCCTCTTCGTAGTTTTTTCGCCGGAGGGCGACGCCGCCAAGAAGTTGAAGCGCGTCGGCAAAAGCCGGTTTCATTTGGAGAATCTGCCGGCAGAGTATTTCAGCTTCATTGGTTTTCCCTGCTTCAAAAAGTCGAATTGCGTGACTCAGTGATATAATTTCAGGATTCATGCGTCGGTTATCCAAGAGCCTCAATAATACTATCTCTGTATTGCCCATCGAAAAAATGTTCTATGGGAATAAGCATCAATCCTCTATCACGCGCGCATTTTGCAAAATATGATATGGACGACAGCGCCTTATCAATATTCTTTTCAAAGCTTTCTTTGTCGACTGAATTCCTTGAAATGGTAACAGTCGCCCCAATACTTTCAGCAAGATTCATAAAACCTTCAATGTCGGCAACATCGTCATTTTTACCTGGAATCAGGATGTATTTCAGATCAACGGGGCCATGTCCAGAATAACGCCTTATGTTATCGCAAACATCCGTAAAGCAGGACACCCCCTTGATTAGCTTGAATGTATTTTCCGTGCCGCAATCAAGCGATACAAAGATTTTACTTTTGCCCATATCAAGAACCCTCTGGATTGCTTTACTGTAAACCGCGCTATTTGTCATAATCACACAAGGGTTATTTTGAAAAAACTCCATTATTTCGTTTTGCATCGGATTTATTGTTATTTCGCCATTGGCAATGCTTATACTTGTCTGTTCATCCATAAATCCATGTGTTTTTAAGTAATTAATAAAGGCCAACGCTCTTTTTATATAACGTAAAACCTCCTCTGCGGATTGTTTTGCGTACCCGCAATAACTGCACTTAAACTGGCAGATAAATCCTGTACCAAAAGTAATTGTACCAATTGTTCTCTTGTTGCTATAGCATGTTGCCACTGCCCGCGAACAGCCGATACAATATCCGTCCGCGGTGCCATTTTCCAAATCTTTAATTGCGTTTTCCCTTACCTGTTCGCCGGCGGCGAATAATTCCTCTCCGCTTGAATCAGATAACGCAACCGAGGGTATCCGTTTGGCTCCATGCGCGTTGCAGCAAAAACCAAATGTGTTATTCCCTAAAACCAGCATACTTTCAAGGAAAACACAGCTCATTCGTTTTGTTGCCGCAAATGGTTCATAATTAATAATCCTTTCCTTACCTATTCCAGATTCAAGCAACCCGGCAATAATTTCAAACTTGCCGGGAGGATTTGGCGTAATATAAAATTCCGCGTCAGGATAACGGCTTAAAACCTCTTGAATTGGAAGTATCTCCAGCGTGGTATCGCCAAATGACTTTGTTTGACACGCCTTTGCCGGGTCGCTGTCACATATGCATTTCGGTAAACGCCCTTCCACCGCAAACTTTTTATATCCCGCCAACATATTCAGACCCGCGCCATAAAGAACTAATGGCCTCATTTTTCTTTTCTCCAGATATTTAAACAACCGCCCGGCGGATGAATTCCTCAAGGCCGCGGATACATTCCATATCACGATATGCCAAATGGCGATTGTGGGCGATTTTTTCGGAAATTTCCTTTCGCCGGCCGGGTTCTTTTATCAGCCGCGTGGCAATTGAGACATATTCATCAACGTTCCGGCCTTCCGTTTCGCCAAGTTCCATCATTTTCAGAATGGCGTGGGTATGCCTGCCGCGCATCAATTCACCCGGCATTGTAACAACCGGCAGACCGCAGGCAAGCGCTTCCATGGTGGAGTTACAACCCGACCAGCCTATGCTGTCCAGAAACACGTCGGCAAGCTGGTTGAGCGCGCGGTAATGCGCGGGATCGAGATGCGGAATCATCTTGACATAATCTTCCATGCGCAGGCTAAAGCGCGAAAATTCCGTCTCCAGACGCCGCAGGAAGCGTTTTTCAATAGTATAAGAACTTTGATACCCGATGAACGCGAACTGGCACGGGCCCGTTTCCAGCGCGATTCGCGGAAACACCTCGTCGTACCGGGGCAGATATTTAACAAGGGACTGAGTGCATATAAACAATGGAATATCGTCGCGCAACCCGAAATGCGCGCGATTTACGGGCGCTACAGGAGTATCCGGCGGGTCATAATAAATCGACAGATTGGGAAGGCGAACAAGTTTTTCGCAATAATGATCCTGCCCGTTTTCAGGTTCCATCAGATCGCTGCTGAGATAATAATCAATGGTTGGAAAACCGCTTGTGTCCGGATGTCCCCATGAAGCGCACTGAACCGGCGCGAGGCGAAAAGCCGCCAGGCGCGGCGTAATGGAATCCATCCCGACCTCGGGAATGATCAGAACGTGCAGCCGGTCGGCGGCGATACATTTAATCCAGTCTTCCAGTGTTGGCAGGTTTTCGGTAAATCTGTAAAAACTTTTTTTTGCGATTTCCGTCTGTTCATCGGTTTTATTGCCGGTGTAATACCCGTATAACTGGAATTCCTTTGTATTGAGGTTTTCAATCCATCCCTTAATAGGAATTTTCCAGTTGGAATGCCTGCAAAAAAATCCCGATAATAATCCGACCCTGATTGGTTCGCCGGGTTTTACAGGCGGCGGCGTTGGTTCTTTCGCCCAATCCGGAAAACATGCCGATTGAACGCGAACCATCAGATCGCCGTATATGGCCTGAAGTTCACGATCGTTTTCTCCCTGATACGCCAGAAAAAACGGCTGAAGAGAACCAACCAGCCCCTTTGCCCTGTCGCGCACCCTGGGGTTTGTCAAATCTATGCTCCGGCACAATTCTTCCAGCGCTTCCAGGTAATTTTCCCTCGCCTTGGCGATTTCTTCGCTTGAATGATGTATGAGCTGAATACGGGCGATGCAGCTTCCAAGCTTCGCGGACGGATCTTCAGGGTCGAGCTTTACGGCTGATTGGAAATGACTCCTTGCTTCCGCCGTTTTGCCCTGCCTGTACAGCGCGTGTCCCAGGCGCATGTGCGCATAAACGGAATTATGTTCCACAGTCAGTGTCTGACGGTAATAATTTATGGCGTTTTCGGTCTGCTCCCGGTCTTTGTAAATATTTCCGAGAAAGAGCATTATCCGGGTGTTTTTGGGATCCAGTTCCAGCGCCTTTCGTCCTGCTTCCATGGCTTCATCGAATTTTCCAAGGTTTTTGCATACTTCCGCCATGCTGATCAGAATGTCCGGAGAATCCGGTTTAAGCAGAAGCGCTTTACTGTAATATTCGACGGCCTGTTCCGGCTGCGCCATGCCGGTTAGAAGCCGGCCGAGATTACGATAAAATTCCGGCCGATCGGGCGCAATTTCCAGCGCTTTTCGGTAGTAGTCCACGGCTTCCTGGTACTTTCCCCGCATCACCATCAGGGACCCAAGGCTCGCGCACGGTGTTGCGTATTGCGGCTGGAGCGTCATCGCCTGCTGAAAGCATCTTTCGGCAAGTTCCAGCCAGCCCTGCGCCATATATATATTCCCAAGGTCGTTATAATATTCGGCGGACTGTTTGTTAATCGCAATAGCCTGAAGGATGAGACCTTCAGCTTCTTCATAGTTTTTCCGCCGAAAGGAAATTACGCCGAGGAGTTGAAGCGCGTCGGCAAAAGCCGGCTGCTCATGGATAATCTGCTTACACAAAACCTCCGCTTCGTCAGTTTTTCCGGATCCGTAAAGACGAATTGCGTTGTCCAATGATGAAAACCCGGAACTCATGCGGCGGCTGTATCTCCGTTTTTATAAAATACTTCTTTTCGCGGCCGCTTTTCGGCCGTGAAAGGACGTTTCGGCGATTTAAGGCTTTATCTTTATCAAAGAATGAGATCATCACCGGTTTATATGCTTAAAACCATCGCAAGCTTCATGATGTATATATAAAATCATGATACAATAAACATTATGGAGCGATATTTCGAGTGGGACAACAAAAAAGCGGAAATCAACTATCGCAAGCACGGCATACGATTTGAGGAAGCTGCACGAGTATTCGACGACCCGCTTTCCGTATCGAAACAAGACCGTATTGATTCGGATGTTTTGGTTTAGCTCAAAAGCCAAGGCAGGGGTTGTCAGACCCGTATGAATGCCATCTTGCGTGAGGCCATGCTTCGCTCGCAACATCATAAGGCTTAAGCCATATCGAATCATATAAAGGAGAGTTTTAATTGAAAAACATAGGTACTATTGCAGGCTTTTGCGAAGCCCTGAAAAATTCCAACAGTACGATAGTATGCTACGGTTCCTCTTCAAACGGCCTGTTCACGCTCGACCTGTTGACGCGTTATGGTGTAACTGTTGATTTTTTCGCGGATACATATAGCCATGGCGGTGAATTTCACGGCCATAAGGTTCTTTCTCCAAACGAGCTGGCTGAACTTGATAATCGTGAGTCCGTGACCATATTGGTTGCCAGTATATGGGTAAGGGAGATCTACCAAAAACTCCGGGATTTGAGTATTCGCGGGCGGATTCTTGTATTGCCGTTTTGCCTTTTTAACTACACGACGGATGCCCTGCCGCTGCAAACAATGGAAGACATAGAGCAATTCCGTACAGACGCAGCCCTGGTACGGAAAAATCTTGCGGACGATACTTCACGCAGGATATTGGATGGGTTGGTTGACGCGAGGCTGACTTATACGCCGGAAGGGTATATACGCGCCTTTGAAGAAACGATTGCCTCTTCAGGCGGCAACCAATATTTGCCAAAAGAATTGGCCGCTCTATGCACATCCTCACAGCTATCTGTTGTTGATTGCGGCGCATATACGGGCGACACAATTAAAAAAATGGCGGATTTCGGCATCAGATTTGCCAAGAGCTGGAGCTTCGAACCGGATCCTGTCAACTATAGCGGGTTAATGAAACAGATCGAACTGCTTGGGCTTGAATCTCAAATAATTGCGGTTAATTCCGGTGTTTACGGCGAAACAGGGATCTTACGTTTCAATTCCAACGGATTACCGACTTCGCATATAGTCGATGGTGAAAAAGGAGAATCGATAAAGGTTGTTTCGCTGGATGAATATTTGGCGGGCAAACATGTGGATTTTATAAAGATGGACATTGAAGGCTCGGAAATGGGTGCGCTGGTCGGCGCGACAGAAACTATTAAACGCTGCCGTCCATTACTGGCTATATGCGTATATCACTTCTTCCACGACATAGTTCGCCTGCCATTATATTTAATGGAGAAATTAGGCGGATATGGCTTTATGCTGCGGCATTATACCAGTTGGGGGCCTGAAACGGTATTATACTGCATACCCGGGGAACGCCGCTATGATTGTTAGCGAATTATATGGAAAACTTTCCAAAATCTTTCAAATTCAAAATTCATTTAATCAAAATAAATTTACTTTAGAGGAAATATCGCGGAATTTCGGGCAATTTGTTAAGAAACCGGCAAGGCGCTACAGGATTATCATCTGCGGTTTTCACAATAATGAGGCCACGATCACATCGTTTTTTGACAATCTCCGGTCGGCGTTTTCCCTGCTGAGCTGTGATGTTGACTACATTCCGTATCAGGTATTTTTCGACGGGCTTCGCACCGAGTCCCGTCCGTTCCTTGAGAAATTGGCAGCTTGCGACTTTATTATTTGCTGCAATTTCAGCGGCCTGGTCCGTGAAATATGCGACGGCATCGGCATCCCGTATATCTGCATTTGCATTGATCGTCCGCTCTATTTTACCGGGGTCCGTAATAACGATATTCATAACGTTATTTATATCTGGACAGACACGGCTGATGTACATAACGCTGAAAAATACTATTTTAAGAACGGTCGCCACGCGTTTCTGCCGCACGGCGGCGAGATAAATCTCACGACTTCGGACGTTTTTAAAACAGAGCGGTTCATGGACGTCATGGTTATCGGTAATTACGCCACAGATCGGCTTGATGAGCTTTGGCAGAAAGACCTGCCTTTAAACAGGGAAGCCGTAAATAACATCATTGCTCTTTATGAAATCGGAGGGAAATCATGGGAAGAATGCGTACATGAGGCGGCCGGCCCGCTTACGGACGAGGAAATAGCAAGTTTTATGGCCGCCGCGGGGGAATACCTGGACGCCCATATGCGGTTAAAGAAGAGAGCCGCAGTTGTTAGAGCGCTTTTGGACGGCGGAATTACAGTTCATTGTTTCGGCGCGGACTGGGAATTGACGGACGCGATCAATCACCCGAATTTTTTGTATCACGGCTATATTTACTGCGAACCCGGACGCGAGTTGATAAAACACACGAAAATTCTGATAAACGATCTGCCTGTTTTTCACACCGGCAGCCACGAACGGGTATTTTCCGCGATGCTTCGCGGCGCGCTGTGCGTATCGAATTACACGGATTATTTCGGCGAGCATTTTACCGATGGCGAGAACATAGTATTTTTCGACTATAAGGACTTAAACGGTCTTGCGCAAAAGGTTAAATATTACCTTGCGCACGAAGAAAAGCGGCTTCAGATTACCAAAGCCGCTTTTGAAAAGGCGCGCGGAGAGCATACCTGGCTAAATCGCGCCGCCGCGCTGCTGGATATTTTTGAAGGTTCTTTAGCGGCGAGGTAATTGAAAAACCCAGAATGATTACATCGCAAATTTATTATGGAGTGCGGCGGCTTGCCGCCGCTTTGTTTTAGGGAGCTTGCTCCCGCATTTCAATTAATTCAGTGACGAAATAAGTGCCGTTTTCGGATAATTGATGAACAGGGGCATGCGGCCAGGGCGTGAAACGCGGGAGCGAGCCGCCGCGCTCCATATGAATTCCTTTTCAAAAGGAAAGAGGCGCGTTTTGAAAAACGCGCCTCTTTTATGAAGCGATGCTTGCCGCGAACATTCACGCCCTCAGCAAGCATGTAAAAGCAACCGATTAACGGAGCAGGCTGAGTACGGTTTGGCCGTTCATATTTGCCTGGGCCAGAGCCGCGATACCTGTCTGAGCAAGAATCTGGTACTTCGTCAGATTCGAAATCTCTTCCGCAATATTCGCGTCACGGATGGTAGATTCCGCCGACAGCGTATTCTGCGACTGAACCTGGATAACGTTGATGGCCGACTGCAGCCGGTTCATGCCCGCGCCGAGCGCGCCGCGCATAATCGCAACCGTGTTTAAAGCGCCCTTGAGTTCGGCCAGCGCCGAAGTGGCATTGACTGATGCGTATGGGGTGTTGGTGGTTGTGTCAGAGCCGCCTATGGCGGAAGTCAGGCCAAGGCCGGAGTTGGTGGCAACCGCAGCGGCACCGGTTGCTCCTGTGGGAACCACGCCACCGGACGCAAGCACGCCAAGGGATACGCTGATGTAGGAGTTTACCGAAAGATCACCAACGAATATATCAAGTACATGGCCCCAATCGCTGCCGCTATTGGCAATATCACCATACGCGGGAACGGCGGTAAAAGCGAGTTTGCCGAAGAGGCTCTGTCCGTTGAAATTGGTGTCTTTGCCGATACGGTTGATTTCCGCCCATATCTGCGCATATTCCTGCTGCAACGCGGCTTTGCCGGTAGCGCTGACGATATCACTCTCTGCCTGTTCAGCCAAAGTAACCGCGCGCCAGAGCAGGTCGGTAACCTGCGACAGGGCGCCGTCGGCAATCTGCAGAACGCTGATGCCGTCGTTGGCGTTTCTTACAGCCTGGTTCAGGGCCATAACGTTACCGCGCAGACTGTCGGCAATCTGGAGACCGGCGGCGTCGTCCGCGCCGGAGTTGATGCGTTTTCCCGAAGCCAGACGGGCCAGGGTGCGCGCCAGATTAAGCTGGTTTACGGTAAGTTGATTTTGTCCGTTTACTGAAGGGATGTTGTTAAGGACACTAAAGGATCCCATTGCTGATTCCTCCTTGAATTTCTCAAGAAAAATCTTCCATAACACACGCCGAACCATTCGGCTCGCGAAACGGAAGCGCGGACACGGGAAACTCATTTTCCCGTTGTTCGCTTTCTGGTTGTAATTGTTCGTCGTTGCTTATCGTTCGCTATTGAAAATCCTTTAGAAGAAAATCGCGTTTATTTGTTTTTTATGTTTGAGGAAATTTCATTTTGATCAAAGCCGCCCTTTGCGCATAAATCGGAGAGATTTATGGCCAGGACTATGGATCGGGCGCACGCCGTAAAAGTTTTATGACATGGGAACGCCGGCGTCCCCGCAGGCGCGGGTGCTTGCAACAAATGACGAATCGAGAATTTACACAAGCGGGCGGCGCGTTTATAGAAGCATGATTTTTGAATTGATGCATATCTCGCCGGTGAGGACGCCGGCGTTCACATGTCAACTATCCGCTAATACTTTTACGTCGCGCGCCCCTATGGATCGCTGCAGCAAGCCGCGCACTCCAAAAGAAAAAAGCGCGTTCCGAAAAACGCGCCTTTTTGGTGAAGCGGCGCTTGCCTCGGGCATCCATGCCTGTGGCAAGCAAACAACAATATTCAATTAACGGAGCAGGCTGAGTACGTTCTGGCCGTTGGTATTTGCCTGTGCCAGCGCCGCGATACCTGTCTGGGCAAGAATCTGGTACTTCGTCAGGTTCGAGATTTCTTCAGCTATATTCGCGTCACGAATGGTAGATTCGGCCGACAGCGTATTCTGCGACTGAACCTGGATAACGTTGATAGCCGACTGCAGACGGTTCATGCCCGCGCCGAGCGCGCCGCGCATAATAGCAACTTTGCTTAACGCCGTCTTGAGTTCGCCCAATGCCGAGGTCGCGTTGACTGATTTGTATGCGATGCCGGTGTCAGTCTCAGAACCGCCAATGGCGGAAGTCAGGCCAAGGCCGGTACCGACCTTTTCGATTTCTCCAGTGGGAGCGGCGCCGCCGGAGGCAAGTACGCCAAGTGATACGCTGATATAGGAACTTGTTGAAAGATCTCCAACAAATATATCAAGGATATGACCATAATCGGCGGGATTGGTGTTGCTGGCAATGCCATAAGCGGGAACAGCGGTAAAAGCATTGCTGCCGAAGAGGCTTTGCCCGTTAAAGTTTGTGTCTTTGCCGATCCTGTTGATTTCCGCCCATATCTGCGCATATTCCTGCTGCAGCGCTTCTTTGCCGCTGGCGCTTACGATATCGCTTTCGGCCTGTTCAGCCAGCGTAACAGCTCGCCAGAGCAGGTCGGTTACCTGCGACAGCGCGCCGTCGGCGATCTGCAGAACGCTGATGCCGTCGTTGGCGTTTCTTACGGCCTGGTTCAGAGCCATGACGTTGCCGCGCAGACTGTCGGCAATCTGGAGACCGGCGGCGTCGTCCGCGCCGGAGTTGATGCGTTTTCCCGAAGACAGACGCATCAGGGTGCGGGCAAGATTAAGATTGTTTACTGTAAGTTGATTTTGTCCGTTTACTGAAGGGATGTTGTTAAGAACACTAAAGGCACCGCCCATTGCTAATTCCTCCTTGAATTATTCAATTAAAACTCCCATTACGCGCGCCGAAACCATTCGAATCACGTAATGAAAGCGCGAACCGGTGAAATCATTTTCCCGTTGTCCGCTTTTCTGGTTGTATGTTTGTTTCGCGGGCACTTATCGTTCGCGATTAAAAATCCTTTAGAAGAAAATTATATTTTTTCATTTTTTCTCTTGAAATTTCGTTTTAGCCGTATCCGCGTTTTCACCTATGAGTAAGACAGGCTGAAATGGAAGTACCGCAGTGAGGTGACGCCCATATCGCGTATGGGGTGCGCGTCATAAAAAATTTTATAATGGGCAATAAAAATGAGTGTTGCGTGCATTCCCGGCAGCCAGGAGTTGTGTTCACGAGGTATTTTTGCAACTTTTATGACGCGCGCCCTCGCGTATGCCGGCTGTCCGTTTTCTGCTATAATTCAATCCACTTTTAAACCAGGCGGGCTGGACATCTAACTGGTTTATAAAATTGAAAAGGAGAAAATAATGAAAAAATTTGTTTTTGCAGGCTTAATCGCGGGGTTGGTTTTATTGATAAATCCGGTATTTTCACCGGCGCAGGACGGAGAGGTTATAAAATTGCCCGCGCCGCAGACCAGCGGCGGAAAACCTCTCATGGAGGCGCTCAAACTGCGGCAGAGTTCGCGCGGCGACTTCGGGCCCGCGGTTAATCTGACACAGCAGCAGCTTTCAAACCTGCTTTGGGCCGCCAACGGCGTGAACAGGGAAAAAGGAAATTTCCGCACCGCCCCCACGGCCGCCGCATGGAACAATATCGACATCTACGTGACGACATCCGACGGGTTGTTTGTTTACGATGCCGTGGCGCATGCCCTAAGGGTCGTTAAAAAAGAAGACGTGAGGGCAACGTCGGGGCTAGAAGGGCCGGCGGGAGGCATGATGCGTCAGGATTTCGCGAAAACCGCGCCGTGCAGCCTGATTTATGTTGCCGACATTGAAAAGACCGGCGGGATGAAATGGGAAGGGGAAGACGTCGGCGCTACATGGTCCTACGCCAACGCCGCCGCGATAGCGCAGAACGTCTATCTTTACTGTGCGTCCGAGGGATTTGCCTGCATCCTGCGAGCTATGATCGACCCGTCGCAGATCGCCAAATCATTTAATCTTCGTCCCGGTCAAAAAGCCATCCTCACAACGACCATCGGGCAGTTTAAGTGACAAGAAAATGATGAAACCGGGGGTGTATATGAAAATACCCGCAGGCGTTCTTATATACACCCCTTTTTATTGAATCGCACCAGGCATCACAATAATTCAACGAATAACCCGGCGTTTCGCTCAAGGCGGCTCGCTGTTTTGAAATGTTGCTTTTATTACTCTTTAAAGGGGTAGTTATATGAATGCTGAAAATATCTTAAAAGTTGACTTGTGCTGCGGTCTCAGCAAGCCGGAAGGATACATCGGCGTTGATCAGTTTGAAGGAAATAATGTGGATATTATCGCCGATCTCAACGGACGATTTCCGTTTGACGATAATTCTGTCGACGTAGTCAGAGCATACGACGCCATAGAGCATTTGAAAGATCGTATACATACCATGAATGAAATCTGGCGTATTTGTAAACCGAATGCCATAGTTGAGATTTCCGTACCCTCTACGGACGGACGCGGGGCATTCCAGGATCCGACACATGTCAGTTTCTGGAATATACACTCATTTATGTATTATTCCGTGAATCATCCCCTTTATTATAACTTATGCAAAAGATATGGTTTTTGCGGCGGATTCGCGATAGAACAAATTTACAACGTCAGTACATTTGACTATATCGTGCATGTAAATGCAATTTTAAAAGCCATTAAATGATATTCCGGCGATCAAAGGACTTTCTATGCCGACAAGCGAAGTTGCGAGTATAATTCCAAATTTAGAGGCAATACACAGCATAAACCCGAAATCAATGCTTGATGTCGGCATTGGATTTGGGCGATATGGCTATTTGGCAAGAGAAATTTTAGATTATAAATTTGACGATAACGGAAACCTGCAACCTTTCCAGATGAGGATTGACGGCATAGAAATTTTTCCAAACTATCTCACAAATATACAGCGCGCCATTTACGATAATATTTATATAGGCGATGCTTTTGACATTATAAATGAAACAGATTATATTTACGACCTGATTTTTGCTTCAGACGTAATTGAACATTTCAGAAAAAATAAGGCACAGGAATTTATTGCCAACGCGTTAAAAAAATGCGAGACTCTATATATAAACACTCCATACATATACTATGAACAGGACGTAACCTATGGCAATGAATATGAAAACCACCTTTCAGGCTGGAATATAAGAGATTTTAAAGAACTTGGCGCAAAATATATATTTAGAGAGTCAATATTTATTTCCGCAATGTTTACCGGTTTAAATCTGGAATTTCCTTTGGCGGAAGCACAAAATGATAATTATAACGAAAACGACATCGGCAATTTTTTATTATTACTGGATAAATATTTAAGAACAGAACAATTTAATGAATGCTTAAATGAATGCGAATATTATATCGCAAATTATCCGATCAATTATACGGTTGAAATTACTTACGCGTATTTGAATATTTATTTTAATAATTTTGACAAAGCACGCAAACATGCGGAAATAGCTTTAAAACTGAATCCGGAGTCGGTTGAGGCAAAAGAAATATTTCAAAAATATGTAAGTAAATAAACCAGCGTTTCCCCAATGAAACGCTGAACAGTTCGCTTCATGGAGCGCGGCGGCTTGGCTCCGCTTTTCACGCGGGTGATTGCTACCGCGCCAGTCACGGAGGAGAGGCGCGCAGCGTAATGTGATTGCAACCGCCTCTTTTGTTGAGCGCGGCGGCAAGCCTCCGCTATGAAAGCGGAAGCAAGCTCCCGCACTCCATAAGCCAGCGTTTTCTAAAAGATGTTGTGTTGTTTATCAGTCAACACGCTATGAAAATCAAACATTGTTTTAAGCGCTTCCGTCATTCCAAGAGAATGCACACGGCCGGCGGTTTCCAAAAACCTTTTTAAATAAACGTATTTATTGGTTTCATGAAATGATCGCCTTAGAATGCCTTCGAGCTTTAGTATTAAGACCTCTCTTTCTGAAAATAAATGTAAATATTTATTTAATATAAAAAATTCCGCGTCCATCCTTTTGGGCCCGTTAGAATTTATACCGTTTTCCAGGACATAAGCCTTGAGCAATACTTCATTTACCAAAATGACACTATACTTTTCCGCCATGCGTAAACTAAATTCCCAATCCTCAAAACAGTGAATTTCATCGGAAAAACCGCCTATTTCATCCCATGCCCCGCGTTCAATAAGCATTGTTGGCGTACCTACATCCGGACCGATTAAAAGGCTTGCAAAAATGTCATCTGAAAGATTAAAGCAATGCCCTCCCATTATTTGACTTTGCGAAGCAAGATCAATGGAGAGCAAAAGGCAGTAAACCATGCCAACAGGTTTTTTACCCAAACCCGCCGATTTTTTAAATTCCGCGATCTGTTTTTCCAGTTTTTGCGGCAACCATTCATCGTCACTGTCCTGAAAGGCAATATATTTGCCATTTGATGCTGCAACTCCGGCGTTTCTTGATCTTCCCGCGCCTAGGTTTTCTGAGTTTTTTAAATACCGGATGCGAGGGTCGCCATACGTTTTAAGCAGTTCATTTGTCGAATCCGTGGAGCAGTCGTCAACTATAATAAGCTCAAAATCCGTAAAACCCTGACTAAGCACACTTTCTACAGCCTTGGGAAAGTAACGCTCATTATTATATACGGCCATAATGATTGAAATTAACGGAGACATAAACTGACCATTCCTAAATATTTTCTTTTCACTTTAATACCTCGGATTTTATATAATTATAAATTTTAGTTCCGCACAACTCGCCACAGAACGGAATTTTCTCTTTATCAGCAATATTTTCAATTATTAATCTATTTTAAAAAAACGGAAGGAAAATTAATTGATTTTTATATTCATGCCATTCATATTCACGCCAAGAGTTTGATGTTGTTGTTGTTTCTGCTATATCAAA
>Ga0082212_10005488_pt1 | contig 17267 bp, 15 predicted proteins | sample TergutNt197P3_FD_71548 | JGI IMG/M metagenome (GOLD analysis project Ga0082212, IMG submission 71548) | Neocapritermes taracua P3 segment gut microbial communities from Petit-Saut dam, French Guiana - Nt197 P3 | ecosystem: Host-associated > Arthropoda: Insects > Digestive system > Gut ... | reverse complement strand
TAATCACGACAGACAATGTCCACGAGGCAATCGCCAGCGCGATAGACTTTGGGGACCTGCCGCACGGGTTCAGGGCTATTGCCCCCGATCTCATGTTCCCCTTTGTCCGCGAAAACGCCTTTTTTTCCCGTGAAGATACCGATCTGCGGGTGGCAGAGGCGATGGATCGGGTTGCCGCAGTTATCAGGACCATCGAAAAGGACAAACGCATTATCAGGAAGGGCTTTGTCATCACCGCCGAGGAGATGCAGGATCTGGCTGCGCTGAGCGCCGCCCTTCCGAAAAAGGACCCCCGCACCGCCATAGGCTTTGTACTGTTGCTGGCGCTGATCTATGGGCTTTTTATTCTCCTGCAGGACAAGCTGGTTGTGGGCAGGAAGCTGTCGTCAAGCGAGCGGTCCCTGTTTTTTATTCTGGTCTGTTTGAATCTTGCCGGTGCGGTTCTGGCGAGAAACCTTGTTCCCGCCCTGAGCGATATTCCCGTTTCCCTATTTATCCCTACGGCTCTGCTGGTGATGATCCCCGCCGTTTTCATGGGGCCCCAGTTAGCGCTTGCGACGGCGCTGGCGTTGCCCCTCTGCGCCTGTCTTGCCGGTTTTTTTGATATTTCTTCGTATATCTTTGCCCTTACCTCCGGTGTGGTTGCTTCCATTGTTCTCAGGGGCGCGGAAAAGCGCATGGATCTTATCAAGGCGGGTATGGTAATAGCGGCAGCCAACTGTATCGCCGTTATCGTGATTCTTCTGATGCGGGCAACGGATCTTTCCGAATACCCCATGATGCTTTTTGGGGCGGCGCTCAACGGCATTGTGTCGGCGATGCTCTTTCTCGGTGTATTGGCGCCGCTTGAGCACGCCCTGAACGCCGCTACTACTTTCCGGCTTATTGAGCTATCCGATCTAAATGCGCCGATTTTACGCAGGCTTTTTACTACCGCGCCCGGCACCTACAGCCATTCGATCATGGTGGCGAACCTTGCGGAGCAGGCCTGCCAGGACATCGGGGCCAACGCCCTGCTTGCCAGGGTAGGGGCCTACTACCACGACATCGGTAAGATGGATAACCCCGACTACTTTGTCGAGAACCAGACCGACTACAACCGGCACGACGACATAGCCCCCCGGCTTTCCGCCACGGTGATACGCAGCCATGTCAAACTTGGCGTTGAGAAGGGGCGCAGCCTCGGCCTGCCGGAAGACGTGATCAGCATCATCGCCGAACACCACGGCAACTCGCTCATTCAGTGGTTTTACAACAAGGCAACCCAGCAGGAAGATCAGGTCAACTCCGACGACTTCGCCTATCCGGGCAGTCCGCCCCGCTCCCGGGAATCGGCGGTGGTGATGCTTGCCGACGTTACCGAGGCTGCGGTGCGTACACTGGCAAAGCCCACACTGGCAAAAATAGAAAAATTTATTCAGCAGCTTTTTGATGCCAAGGTTGAAACCGGGCAGCTTGCCCAGTCCGAGCTTTCGTTCCGCGACCTGGAAACAATCAAAAAGGCCTTTGCCAAAATGCTTGCCGCCTATTACCACTCGCGGATCGAATATCCCAAAACAGGCGGAGAGTCATCCAAAGAGGAAGACGAGTGAACAAGGTGTTTATCTGCGCGGAAAACATACCGCTGCCTGAGTGGGTCGACTCATTGAAAAGCTATGTTCTCAAGGCGCTTGATCGCCTGGGTAAAGAAAAATGGGACCTCTCAATTGTACTTTGCGGTGATGAGACAATCGCCGCGTTAAACAGCCGCTACCGGGGAAAGGCGGAAGCCACCGATGTCCTTTCATTTTCATTGGGTGAAGGTGAAGAATTCCCGGATTACGTTATTTCAGACAGGAGCCGGCGTATGCCGGGCGACATCGTTATCTCGCTTGACAGCATGCGTGAGAATGCCCGCCGCTTCAAAGTAGGCGAGGATGAGGAGTTACGCCGCCTGTTGATTCATGGTATCCTGCATCTGGACGGTATGGATCATCAGAGCAACAGCGATACAGAACCGATGCTGCGGCTTCAGGAGCAGATTTTGGCGGATTTAACGGATGAACACATTCTGGAGAAAGCCTCATGAAGGATCCTTTTTCCGATATTTTCAAAAACCGGACGATTAAGGAACTTGAGGAAGATCAACAGGAGATGATCCGCGGCGTGGTGGAACTTTCCGGCACCACGGTAAAGGAAGTGATGGTTCCCCGTACGGATACCGTCTTTCTTTCCGCAGCGGCCAGTAGTGAAGAACTCCTGTCCATAATTGTCTCAAGCGGCCATTCGCGTTTTCCGGTTTATGAGGAAACCATCGACAAGGTGATTGGGATTCTCCATGTTAAAGACGTTCTGAAAGTCCTGGTGTATAACAATCCTTTCGATGTAAAGTCGCTGCTTCGCAAGCCGTTTTTCGTGCCGGTTTCGAAGCACGTTGACGATCTGTTAAAGGAGTTCCGCCGCAATAAAGTGCATATCGCCGTTGTGGTGGACGAGTACGGCGGCGTTTCCGGCGTTGTCTGCATGGAAGATATCATCGAGGAGATAATCGGCGACATTCAGGACGAGTTCGACCAGGAAACCGAAGACGTTCAGCCGCAGGGGGAGGGGGTATGGCTTTGCGATGCCCGCGTAAACCTGTACGATCTTGCCGGCGAGACCGGCCTGGATCTTCCCGTCGATGATTTTGATACCCTGGGAGGTTTTGTATTTGACCTTTTCGGCAAAATTCCGGTTAAATCCGATAAAGCGGTATACCGGGATACCGATCTTATCATTCAGGAAATGGACGGTCACAAGATCAAGTCTGTAAAGATAATCCGTCATTCCGCCGATGCAAGTAGTTGAGGGGAATAATATTGAAATTCCGGAATCTGCCATACATTGCGCTTGTCCTGCTTGCCCTGGGGCGGCTTGAAGCCCAAAACCCCGCCGAGGCTGCCGCGCTTTACGAGCGGGGCAGGAATTTTATGGCGCTGGAACAGTGGTACTCCGCCGCGGAGGTTCTGCTTGACTGCCTGCGGCTGAACAGCGCCCATGCCGAGGGAACCGCCGCCCTTGCCGAATGTTACTACGAACTGGGTGAATTTGACGAAGCCCTGTTATGGGTGCGCAAGGCACGGGTTTTGGCGAGGAACAATGCCACGATAGCCAATCTGGAAGCCGTTACCCTTATCGCTTTGGGCAGGCTTGACGACGCGGCCGCTGTCATAGCCGAGGTGCTTTCCCGCGAGCCGTATAACCGCGAGGCGCTGTTTGCCGCCGGGGAGCTTGACATAGCCAGGGGAAGGTCGGCCGAGGCGCTGATCCGTTACCGGGACGCTGTGCGCCGCTATCCTGACGACCGGCGGCTTTTGATATCCCTCGCCCTGGTTTCCGGCTCCCTCGGCGACAACGAGACGGCGCTTTCGTTTATCGATCGCGCCCTCGCGCAGCACCCCGACGACTACCGGGTGTTCTACTATGCCGCCTATGTAAATGCCCTGGCCAATAAACTGCCCCAGGCCATCTCCTATTCCCGCAGCGCCCTCGGTCTGCGGCCCGGTTACGGCCCGGCGCTTTCGCTGCTTGCCAAGCTTCGTTACCGCAGCGGCCAGTACGACGAGGCGGCACAGCTTGCCGATGAACTTATTGCGGCTAACCGCGAGGACATGGACGCATGGTATCTGAAGGGGCTTGCCTTTATCCGCCTCGGCAGAAACACCGAGGCCCTGACCGTGCTTGGCAACGCGCTCGCCATTAACCCCAACGATGAATTTATCCGCGCCGTCCTGGAAGATACTCTGATTTCCGTTACCACCCTTGAGGATCAGCGCCGCAGCCGCTGGGCTTCGTGGCACTTTAACCGCGCCAGGGACTACCGTTCCCGCAGTCTGGTGGATCAATCCCTGTTCGAATACCGCCGCGGCCTGCGCCTGAACCCCTATGCCCGCGACCGCCGTGAGTACGCGGAATTGCTGCGTCTGCAGGGCTACCCCGCCCGTTACCTTGAGGAGATGCGCTTTTTGCAGGAGCAGGGCGCCGCCGACCGCAACATGAACGACGCGGTGGAAGCCTACGGTTCGCTGCTTTCCGGCGCCCTGTTTGTCCGCTGGCAGGTTAACCCCATTGAACTGAACGGCCGGCACTGGAACATCGCCGTATTTTCCCTTGCGGGGCAGTCCAGCTACCGCCATGTGGACGCGGGGGCCGTCGCTTCCTCGCTGATAAAAGAAATACTGGTACACGACCGCTCCATTGCTCCGATGAATGTGGAACTCCGTCAGCCGTCATTTTCCCAGGCTTTCAGAACCGCAAGGGAGGCCAACGCGGATTATTTTATTGTTGTCTCGTCAATGGAAAATGAGCGGGACATTTCCCTGAAGGCGGAACTTTTTGTCGGCAGAACCGGCGCCTCCGCCGGAAATTTTTACACCTACCGCACCGGCATTGACCGGCTTCGCAACGCCTCGCGGGGCATAACCGAGCAGATCAGCGCCGCCCTGCCGCTGCGGGGCAGGCTTGTCGTCCGCCGGCAGGCACACGGCCTTATCGACAAGGGAAAGGCAGACGGTGTAAAGGAAGGGGCGGTTTATGACGTTGTCAAAAAAGACCGCGCGCAAATTGCCAACGACGGCATCGGCCTGGTATACGCCGACGACGACATTGTCGGAAAGATAACCATTGGGAACGTCGATGAAGAAGTGGCGGTAGGTACACTTGCCCGTAGCGGCTTTTTTGACCGCATCGAGGCGGGCGACGAGATAATATTCCGCGCCGCCGGCGAGGCGCGTCTTCAGCCGGAAACCGCCGCCAATCCCGAACTGCGCACCCTCTTGAGAACATTGCGGTAACGAACCCCCAAGCGGCGGTTCCCATACTGTTATTTTTCTGTCAGATTGTACACGCCGTCCCAGCTGTCGTAGGGCGGATTATCAACAAACCGCTCGCTTCGCTCAAGATACATCTTTGAAGGATAATCTTCCGCCCTGATTGCCAAAGCTTCCGTAAAACCATCCGCCGCCCGCTGCCAGTTGCGCTGTTCAAAATCGTCCAGGGCCTGGTGAAAAACTTCGACCAGTTTCCGATCTTCGGGCGCGGCGTTTTCCATGGTATCGAGCAGTTCACACAGGCGCACCGGTTCGTTAATGCCCACCACGCGAACCCGGTCGAGCCTGCGGGCAAGCACATGGCCGCCCGTTTCACGCACCGTATCGTGCGAGGCAAGTATCCATGTTCCGTATTGTTTATTTACCCCTTCAAGCCGGGCGGCAAGGTTGACCGCGTTTCCCATAATGGTATAGTTCATTTTGTTGCCGGTGCCCATGTTGCCGGCAACCATGTCGCCGGTATTAATCCCGATACGGGTTAACAGCGGCAGCGGGGAAAGTTTGTGTTCCATAATGGTTTTGTTGAGTTCCGCCTCAATTTTTTTCATGGTAATCGCGGAAACGCAGGCGCGCAGGGCATGATCCGGCAAATCCAGCGGCGCGCCGAAAAAGGCAATTATCGCGTCCCCCTCATATTTATCGATGGTTCCTTTTTCGGCAAGAACGACATCGCTCATGGCGGAAAGGTAACGGTTCAACAGGCTTACCAGTTCTTCGGGATCGAGCTGTTCCGATATGCCGGAAAAACCCTTAACATCGGTAAAAATCGCGGTCATGTGCCGCTTGGTTCCCCCCAGCTGCAGGCGCGCCGGGTTGGCGATTATTTCCTTTACCACGTCGCCGGAAACGTATGTGGAAAAGGCCGAGCGGATAAAACTCTTTTCCTTTTCCGAGCCGGCGTAAGAAAGTATTTCCCGGACAATGACGGCGCTGAGCATGGCGAAAACAGTTCCCAGCGGCCCCAGAAAAACGCCGGTAAAGCGGAACAGCAGAACCGCTGCGACGATAATAAGCGCCGTTACGGCAAAACCCGCCGCCGCCCTGATAACCGGAGCAAGACGGGCGCTGACCAGAAAAAAAAGCGGGACAAAGATCAGCACGAATGCCAAATGCCACCATTCGCTTAACGGAATAATAAAAGATTCCGAAAGGATGGTATCCAGCACAATGCCGTGCGTACCAACATTAACGTACTTGCCGTGAAACGGGTTTGCGCCGTAATCGGTGGTTCCCGTATCGACCCTGCCGATAATGCAGAATTTTTCCCGCACCGTTTCGTCAATTTCCGCGCTCAATACATTCCGGCTTTCTATATCCACCGCAAGGGTATTGATCAGATACTCGATATAATCGGCCTCTTCCTGTATCTCCTCTGCATTTTCGGGATATTCGGCGCCCAAAAGCGGGGCAAGGGCCTGTGCTTTTGATCCCGCCTCGATGTACAAAAGTTCCCCCAGTAAATCATAACTGCGGCTGCGATAATCGGTGTAGGCGTCAAAGGAATCATCGGAACAATGTTCAAGGGCGCGGGCTTTGGCGGCGCGGGCGGCGTCGAAAAGTTCCGTCATGTTGCCCAAAATAACGGGAACGCGGTTCAGCGAAGGAGAACGCTGGGCAAAGAACAATACGTCCGTATTCGCAAGGGCATGCACATACTGTTCTATTTCCGTCTCGATATTATCCAGCGCGGAAAATTTCGCAAAAGAAATATGCTTGAGCGTTTCTTTATAATCCGTTTTGGGCCAGTCGAGCATCATCCGCCCCTTTGAATCCAGGGGAATAACGATGTCCTTTTTTCGCTGAGACGCAGAATCGCTGCGGCGATACCGGGATACAACCGTGGATTCCTGCGCTGCGGCTCCTTTGATCGTCAGCCGGTGTTTTTCCAGAACAATGTCCGGCCTGCCCATATAGTTAACCAATGGGGCAAAGGCAAGCTGAAGATACCAGTGATCCCGGATATTCTGGGTCAGATAAATGCGCCTTCTGACTCCGTCTTTGTCAATTTCTACATTGGTAAACCCCGCCCCCTGCACGGCATGGGCAAAAATGGGCAGGGCCGGCAGTATATCGGCGGTATCGCTGCCGCGGTGCGCGTCTTCCGGCGCAATTACCGGCCAGGAAAAACGTTCTTCCGCGATAAGCCGCCGCGACGCCTGTTCTTCGTCCACCAGGGGAGAGTCGCGCAGGTTCAGGGTAGACCAGCTGCGGCCAAAGAGGGCCAGCGCCTGCGCCAGATAGCGGTCGTTGTCGCGGGCTATGTTCTGCGCTTTCGCGTACAGGCTGTTATGTTCCGCCGATATATACCCCGATAATTCGCGGGCATAATCGCCAAGATCGGCGCGGGCGATACGTCCCGCATTCAGGGAGGAAAAAATATCGCGCGCGGCCGAATCGATCCCGGAAAATGTGCGGCTAAAGTCGGCCGGCAGCCCCTGGTTCAGATACAGGCTGTCTACGCCCTGCGGCCCGCGGTCGATGTATTCAATATCAAAAATAGCCGCCTGCGCCCCGTGTTCTTTCAGGCGTAAAAGGCCGTCCGCCGGAACGGAGCGGGGCCAGGGATACATCCCGTTATACGCAATGGCATTGTCGTCGACATCGAGGAAGACCGCAATCTCGGTGCGGGGACGGTCTTTTCTGAAGTGCAGAAAAAAATCGTACAGGCGGTCTTCCAGCAGGTTAAAGGCGTGCAGAAGGTACAGGATGGAGACCAGCGCAGATGCGGCCAGAGCCAGAAGAACATTCTTCCACAGCGTCATGTCAAGTTAATTAATCCCGGGGCCCGAGGTCATATTGAATATTGACGCCAAAATCCACGCTGGGCGGCGCTCCGCCGGTTGATGATCCGCCGCCGGAATCGGAGCCTGGCGGCGGGGGAGGCTGCAGGGACGAATCGGCAATATCCGACGGATTGGCGACCTTGCTTTCTTTTCCCACATAGCTTTCGCGGCCGGCGGCTACTAGTACCGCCATGCCCCTGTTTCCGCGGAAGGTTACTTTTCCTTCCAGAACTTTCAGCCGGCGGGTGTCGAACTCGAAACTGGTTCCCCGCACCGAAGCGGTCGCGCTGGGGCTTTGTACCGTAAAGTTTGTCCGTGTTCCGGCGGGCGGCTTTACATCCACTTTAACCCGCCCGGACTGCAGGTTCATGTTCAGGTTTTCGCTGCCGGAGGCGGTTTGTATTTCCGCCAGGGAAAGGCGGGTCAACGGCCGTACCGTAATTTCCGAGCTTCCCACGGCGATTATGGCGGTGCTCTTGAATCCGGTGGAAACAATGGTATTCGGCGCAACCTCGTCGCCCGTTTGGGCGGGTACAAACGCGGCAGCGCCCGCCGGTTTTAGTTCCACCTCTCCGGTTAATTCCTTAATTACCGCATTTTGGGCAAAACCCCCCGACACAATTACACATAACATCAAAACAACAACCAATGTCTTTTTCATATAACCCCCATATTCCTAATACAGCGACAATATCGCGGCGAGTCCTACCCGCCACTGCGGCTGCCCGTCCGGCGCTACATTGCCCATTGCGGGCAGAAAAATACCGCCGCCAAGGTTAATTTGCAGATCGGAAACAGGGCTCCAAATACACCGCGCAAAGAATTCGTTCCCCAGGAAATATTCATCGCCGCTTTGTACATCCACCGGGTAGCCCGAATAGGTTTCCAAATCGCTGCGGATAAAATACGACAAGCTCAGGCCGGCGGATAATGTGTTGTGCAGCCGGGCGGTATAATCAAGGGAAAGCGCCGAAATTCCCGAAGGTTTTGCCTCCAGAATGTCCCCGCAGGATTTGTCGGTAATGGGGGAAAAAGCGGCCAACGAACTGTCCGCCGCCCTGCCGCTGGAAAAATACCCGGTAAACGACAGCCGGCTGACAAGAGAGACCGGCAGAGTCCAAAAGATACCCAGTTCCCCGGCAAGGCCGATGCCGGAATTACCGCCGGTTTCTTCCAGTTCAAGGGCGCCGCCCAACTCAACCATAAACTGGCCGGCCGGTATGCCGATTTTCGCCATAAAGTACTGGCTGTGCAGGAAGTCGCTGCGGTCGTTCAGATCCGTCTGGGCGGCGAAGGCAAGCCGGGCATTGACAAGTTCCGCAAGGGACGGATGCTCCCAGCCAACAGCCGCCACCATACGCCGCGAGGCAAAGTAGGTATCGGCAAAGTTATCATACTCAACATCGGCATAATAGTTCTGGGTGTCTTCGGCGGTTACGGTGATGTTCGCTTTCTTTTTGTAGAGCAGTCCTGTGTACCACGCCCCCGCGTTAAAGGTTCCAACCGGGCTGTCGTACACAAACTGAACGCCGTCAAAAAGCCCCTCGGCAACATAGGCAAAGGGGGCGGCGTACTGCATGCGCCCCGCCGTTATTTTCGCCTCGCCGAAGCGCCAGGAAAATTCGGTGCGCAAGAGTTCGGGAACGATGTATCCGTCTTCGTTATAACCGGCAGTCAGCCCCGCCGAAATGTACAGTTCGCCCGAATCGCCGAACATACACACCAGGCGGGGGATTAAGACCGCTTCGTACTCAAATGCCGTCTCTTCGATACCGGCGGCGGAGGCGCTTTGATCGAGGACCAGACCAAAGTCGGCGGCCGCAAGGGAAACCGGCAGCAGGAGGCACATTATGAACAACGCGGTAATGTTCTTCACGGCTGACCATCCTCTTCCCTTTGGGACAATATCCGGTTACACACATACAGGAGGATGTCGCCGGAAACCGGCATGGCCGGATCGATTCTGCCCTGCAAAATGTCCCGGTATGTCATCTCGCGGTAGGCGTAATGCGGATTTTTTGCCAGGGAAAAAAATATGCCGCCACCAATATCAAAAGAACGCATAACGAGCAGGGCAATACCGTCCAGCCGCGCCGCTTCATGTGCCGCCGCATTTTTCGGCAGCCAGCTGCGCTCTGCCGCATACCGGAACGCCTGCTCGGGATCTTCCGCCGCGGTTACATCGGCCGCTTTCAGGACAAAACGCGCCGCCTGCGCCCAGGTTACCGCCCGGGTATTCAGCAGGGCTTCGATTTCGTCCGCCGTGGAGGCAGGCGGTGTTTCGGCTTCGCCCGCCGTTGTTTGGGCGGAAACCTGAAATACCAGCAGCACATAAACGGCGCACAAACACAGATACTTTTTCATAAACACTCAAGCCTCCAATAATTTTATGGTGTCAGCCGCCGCGCGTTCTTCTCCCGCAAAGCCAATTTATGCGGTAACATGCTCCAATACAACAGGCTTTTCGGCTTCATAGACCGGTTTACTTTCCTGAACAAGGCACATTTCGTCATATTCCCTCATTCTGGCTTCGGTTATGGCACCAATTTTAAACATTGCGGCTGCGTCCCTGTGTACTACTTCATAAGCTTCGCTTTTATATTTATTCATAATTTTGACCTCCTAAAATACCTCTATCAGATATTTGCTTCTTAACAAGGCATCTATCTGCTCGTCAGTCAGGGCTAGTTGATCCCTGGCGTCATCCCTAAAGGCTCGAAGCTCTCCCGGATCTATATTGCTTCGATTGGACTTGGCAAAACCGTAGACAAAAAAGGTACGGAATTTTTTCCTGAAAAACACAATAATCCGGTAACCTCCCGATTTTCCTTCCCTTGTTCTTGCCACTCGCACTTTGTACACGCCGCCGCCCAAATCGGCGTCGGCCTGACCCGCCTCAAGCCGGCCTACTATTTCTTTCAGTTCCCCGTCCGTGATACCTTCCTTGCTGGCAAACCGGGTAAACCATGTATTCTTGAATATCCTCACCTAAAGAACAGTAACGGAAAACCAGAGTGGGTTCAAGGTATATTGTTGGTACTCTCATATTTCTTTACTCCCTGTTCACTGCCATTATTCAAACCACAGCTTTGGCCGCGGGTTGCCGTCAACAATACCCCACTTCCAGGGCTTGTCGTCGGAGTTGCCGCCCCAGACAGCATTCCAGCCGGGGCTAGCGGTACCTGTCCACCAGCTGCCGTTGGCGGCTTCGGTTGTATTAACAGCAACACCTTCGCCGTTTTTATTATCCTGCGTGCCATCAGGATTATTGATGTTGCCATTCACATTCATGTCTTCGTTGGCGTAGTTGTTGGATAATTCGTCACAATTTGATATTTCCCCAACAATACGCCCCGCGGAGTAATCGCTTAGGGAGGGGAGAGAAATGTAGGACAGCATGGTTTCAATACTGCCATTCAGGGCCACACAGTTTGTGATAACAGCAGTATTAGAATCTATATCCCCGGCAATGCCGCCCGCATATTCATGTCTGGTACCCATACTTCCTGCTGTATTGACAAGAATATCCCCCGAAGCCCAGCAGAAAGTCACTGAACCATAGTTTTCTCCAACAATACCGCCGGCGAATCCGCTGGCATCACCTGAAATATCGCAGGTAACGTGGCTGCTAACATTGCCGATGTTGTAACAGTTCTGTATGGTTCCGTAATTGACGCCCGTAATGCCGCCGACGTAACACCAGGCATCGAGAGTATTATCAGCGGTACCCGTTACGTTAACCGAAGAAGATACGTTTTGGATGGTTCCCCAGTTTGCTCCCGCGACCGTCCCAATATATAAATACATTTCATTAAAATTACAGTCCATTGTTCCTGCCAGCCTGAGATTCTGCACAATACCGCTTCCGCCTATGGCCGCAAACAGACCGGCACACGGAACCTCTTCTGTTTTAGGAGACACATTGCCATTCAGGGTGATTTTGTACCTGTCCTTGCCACCGTCGAATATGCCGGTGAAGGAAGAGCCACAATCCCCAATCGGTGTCCAATTTTCCGTAATGGTAATGTCCTGCGTAAGCACATAATATCCGTTCAGGGGATAATCCTCGTGGTCTCCAATCTTCGCAAGATCGGCATACGAACCAATGCTCTTTGGAACCGCCAGGCTTTGCACCGCGCCGGCGGCGAAAGAGGCGGGATTTATTGGGTTGCCGTAGAAATCCATTGTGGGATAATCGCCGTCGGACAAGTCGACGGGGTTGGCAAATTTCGCCCCGCTGTTGGGAAGCAGGCCAAAGTCCACCGGCGATATGGGCTGGCGGGTAATGGTTGTGTCGCCGTTTCCTTGCGTCCAGCCGCTTTGGCCGGTGTTGGTTCCAATCGTTTCGTCAACCACATTGTGGCCGCGGGAGGTCATGGTAGCGCTAGTATAAGCATACACCACCGGGTTATATCTGGCAGTGTTCCCGTAGAACAGATTTCCTTTGAGGGTTACTATAGTACCATTCCCGGTCATAATCGCCCCGCCTCGAGGTGCATGGTTATTGTAGAACGTGCAACTTTTGACGGCTAATGTTCCAGAATTGGCAATAGCGCCGCCCTCGCTGGCAGAATTCCCGCTGAATATGCAGGATTCCAGGGTCACTTCGCCGGCAGAAATGTTAATCGCGCCGCCGTTGTCGCTGGTAGGGGCATTGCCTTCCATAAAATGAACGCGGTTTATCGTTACCGTGGGTGCAACGGGTGAACCACCATCAGCAGCCTCTATTTTCATTAACTGTATCGCCAGTTTTTCATTTGTGTTACCTATTGCAGGAGTCAGCGTAACGCCGTTGCCTTTAATGGCAAGGTTAGACGAAATTGCAATAGTGCCTTGCAGCTCAATTTCTTTCACGCTGTCGCTGATAACAATCGTGGCGTAGTCATATTTGTTTGCTTCATTGAGGGCCCACCGCAGGCTTCCTTCGATTGGGCCGGGAGTAGGACCACCACCACCACCAGCAGGCTCTGCATTGTCTTCACCGTTTGTTACAAAAATCATGCTATCAAAAGGCACTCCAACCTTCGATGGCTGCATGTTTATGCTAACGGGGCTGTTTGAGCCGGCCTTTATGGTTACCGTGGCGGAACCGGCGGCGAGCAATTCCTTGCCCAGGTAGGCTTCTATGGTAATAACCCATTTCCCCGGCCGTACGGAAAAATGAACGGTATCGCCGTATATGGCGCCTTCTTTTGTGTGCGTTCCACCGGGGCCGCCGCTGACGGTTATGGTATGGGCAAGATGGGAAAGATTAGCTTCGGTTAACGCCCGCGCCCCGTTATCTGCCGCGCCGATGCTGACGCTGAATGTGCCTTCGTCGCCCTGCCAGGGGTTAAAGCAGGCTGCCAGCGCGAACGCGAAAAAAGCCGCCGCTATAAGGGAAATAATTATTCGCCGCATATCCTGCTCCTTTTATCAGTTGGCATTTACCGCCCCCGGTGTGCCGTTTCTGGTAATCCCGTAAAAGTCGGTGGGCGGGAAATCAGTTGACGGGGAAGTGATATGGCCTTTCAAACCGGATACCGGCACAAAATCGGAAACAAACGGAACGCCAGTAATACTAAGAGCCGCAAAGGTAGTATCTCCGGTTCCGGCAACCCAGCCGCTCTGGCTTGAGCCGCTGCCAATCGTAACATCAACTACATTGTAACCGTTGGAGGTCGTAGTACCGCCGTTCCAATTATACACTACCGGATCGCTGGTAGCGGTATTCCCGTAGAATAGGTTTCCTTCCAGGGTTAGGATCCCCTCATAATTATAAATAGCTCCGCCGTTCAATGCAGCAGTATTATTATAGAATGTGCAGCCTTTCACAACTAAATCCCCACTGTTGTTGTATATAACGCCGCCGTAACGGTCAGCTTTACTCCCGCTGAAAATACAGGATTCCAGGGTAAGATTCCCTCTGGTATTTTCAATCGTTCCTCCATTATAATAAGAACCCAACAAACCGTTACCATTAAAGTGAACACGACGGATGGTTACATTTGCTCTGGAGATATATATAAACGATGTGCCTTCGTAGTTCCGAACGATTCTTACGCCGTTTCCTTCGATGGTCAGATTCACCATTATTTCGGGCAAAGATCGCGAGAGTGTAATCGTTTGTACGCTTGCATCCACAATGATGCTTTCGCCGTCCATCGCTTGGTGCAGGGCATACCGCAAGGTTCCCGGTATGGGGTTGTCATTCTCACCATAGTCGCCTTCGCTGTAAACCCGGTGTGTCATTTCGAAATACGCCTCTACCCAGTAGGACTTATCCATGGTAAGGGTGTATGGCAAGTCCTCTATTTTTTTGACTGTATTTTCAGGGTCATCCTCGTCGTACACATCGTAGGCATTGTTTTTCACCAGGCAGTACAAAAACGTGGCATCTGCCGCCGGGTTTACCGTAAGCGTAACCTCCGTATCGCCGGGGTACAGACCGTCGACGCCGGAGGGCAGCGGTAACGCACTGATAGTACCTCTGTAACCGCCGCCATCTACCGAGAGCCCAAGGTAATAGCTCACCGGTATAACTGCCTGTACCGCGCCGGTATACGCGCCGCCGGAAGGTATGGGGCTGCCGTAAAAATCCGCCGTTGGATAATCCTGGGGCGGCGAGAAGGTCACCGTATCTGCCCCGGCGCCGGTAATCAGCTTGAAGTTTTCGGGAGAGAACGGAAGTTTGGCTATTGAATGATTGTTTTTGTTTGTCCAGTTAGGAGCATTAGCGGTAATATTAAAATCAACGACATTGTGTTCGAAATTTGTGGTACCACTATTGCCATAGAACACCGAAATTTCCCCGTTACCTGTATTCCCGTAAAACAAGTTCCCCGTTAAAGTAATTGTATCAGTAGATATGGTTCCTTTCGCTATTGCTCCGCCGTTCCCCTGCGCGCTATTTCCATAAAAAGTACAGCCTTTCACAATTAAATCCCCACTGCCGTTGTATATAGCGCCGCCGCTCTCCCCAGCCTTATTGCCGCTGAATATGCAGGATTCCAGGGTCAGGTTTCCGATATTACTGATTGCCCCTGAATTACCATTTTTGAAATGAACCCGGCTTATCTTTACCGTGGGTGGAATATTATTGTTGCTCAGGTCTGTAATGATACTCACCAAACTGGTGGTATCATTACCGTTCAGGGTTACGCCGTTGCCTTTAATGGTCAGGTTAGACGTTATTACAAGAGTGCCTCGCAGCTCAATTTCTTTCACGCTGTCGCTGATAATAATCGTGGCGTCGTTGACAATCTCTTTTGCCTGATTTATTGCCCACCGCAGGCTTCCTTCGATTAGGTCACTACTAGTACCAGAATCACTATTTTTTGTTAAAAAAAATATTTTTCTAAAATCGCCACCCTCCGGCGGCTCCATATTTATGCTAACGGGGCTGTTTGAGCCGGCCTTTATGGCTGCTGTGCCGGAACCCACACCGATCAATTCCTTGCCCAGGTACGCTTCTATGGTAACCACCCAATTCCCCGGCCGTACGGAAAAATGAACGGTATCGCCGTGTTTAACGCCTTCTCTTATTTGTGTTCCGCCGGGGCCGCCGCTGACGGTTACGGTGTGGGTAAGCAGGGAAAGATTATCTCTGGTTAACGCCCGCGCCCCGTTGTCTGCCGCGCCAATGCTGACGCTGAATGTGCCTTCGTCGCCCTGCCAGGGGTTAAAGCAGGCTGCCAGCGCGAACGCGAAAAAAGCCGCCGTTACAAGAGAAATGCTGGTTCGTCGCATCTACAAACTCCTTTCAATAAAGGATAATTATATCACACAATGGGAAAAAAATCGTGGTTTTTCTCTCTCTATTATTGTGCGGGGAGGGTGCCGTGGGTGTTATGGCGATCCTCTGGTGGCAGGGTTTCCCCAAGGTAAACGGTGTCTGTCACCATTGCTGGACAGAAGTTGTTATTGATCCTGAAATACGGTTTGATAAACCATGTATTAAAGGAACACGGATAACTGTTGGGGATATTCTGCAATGGCTTTCCGCTGATATGACCGAACTATTCCGGAAAATAGGGCAAGGGCATTATGGCGGCATTATTGTGCGGGGTTGCATTATCACAGCAAGACAATTATACTAAAAAAATGGACGAGTATATAATAACCATAGCGTATGATGATGATGCCCAAAAATGGTATGCCCAAAATGATGACATTCCCCTAATACTTGAGGACGATTCCATTGACGCTCTCATCAGTCGTGTGAAACTCGCCGCGCCGGAAATGCTGGAAATTAACAGTATGCCGCATTCAGGAATTCATTTGGTATTCAAAATGGAAACTGAGGCGGTTGTGGCGTAAATGGCAGAATATGAAAAAAAGGTACGCCAAATTCTGCGGGAATATGAATGTCATTTCGTGAGGCGCGGCAAAGGCGATCATGATATTTGGTATAGCCCGATTACCGGCAGAAATTTTACGGTGGATGGCGAAATAAAAATCCGGCATGTTGCAAATGGAATCATGAAACAAGCAGGTATCCAACACCATTTTTAAGAATTCTCCATGCCAATAATTTCCTGAGCTTTGCCGAATTCGGCCACCAGCACCGCATCCGATATTTGTTCCACTGCTTACAGTGCATTATCGGAAGAAATATTGGTATGTGCAAAATCGTCTATTATTGATTTGGAAACTGACAATTACGGGCTGCTTGAAATTATATAACATGGGGATGACTGGTTTACATCGGCCTCCAAATTTGTTTACAAATGTCTCACGCAGAAGCGCATCGGCGATGTTCGAAAAGCAACCAATTTCTGGACAGCCCCGCGAACGCGCATTTCTTCCATTGCTCTTTGTCCGTTTTCATGCTACGGTTATTCTAGGAGATAGTCATGACTCAACACGCAGAGCTACTGAGAGAGATTGATAAACTTCCGCCCAAATATCTCGGCGAGGTGTTTGATTTTGTAGGGTATTTGCGGCGGAAGGGACAAAATGAAAAAGAGAACGATATTGCCGCATATCAGGCAATGGCTGCCGATGCTGAACGCGAACAGGAAGCCCGTGAATGGTGCAACGCTTATTTTGGCCCTGTTTGTAATACATGACACGGGGCGGTATTTGGTGGGTTGAATTCGATCCCGCCGTTGGATCAGAAATACATAAGACAAGACCGGCAGTAATCGTCAGCAATGATACAGCCAATAAATTTCTCGCTCGTGTAGTTGTAGTTCCGCTCACCAGCAATGTTTCTTGTGTGTACCCCGGTGAGGCAGTAGTTACGATAAATGGCAATAAGAATAAAGCCATGGCTGACCAAATTATGAGCGCCGACAAAAGCCGCCTCAAGAATAAAATTGGGGATCTATCAGATAAGGATATGATTTCTCTTGAGGCAGCCATGAAAAGTTTTTTTAACCTTCAGTAATCTTTCCTCCCTCTTTCCATTCTCTCTCTATTCCTGTTCCCTGATAATTGTTTAGGGGCGGACAAGCCGGAAGCCGACGTTGTTGCTCCGGTAGTCCGGGTTGATGTTGAACCGAACGGCCGAACGCAGGCTCTGACCGTCGTTGCCCCATGACCCGCCGCGCCCCACACGGCTAGCGCCACTGGCCGCTCCGGTCGGGTCGGTAGCCGCGGCACCCGCAACCCCGCCGTAGTTCGTATTGTACCAGTCCCAGCACCACACCCGTCC
>Ga0082212_10005487_pt1 | contig 17270 bp, 6 predicted proteins | sample TergutNt197P3_FD_71548 | JGI IMG/M metagenome (GOLD analysis project Ga0082212, IMG submission 71548) | Neocapritermes taracua P3 segment gut microbial communities from Petit-Saut dam, French Guiana - Nt197 P3 | ecosystem: Host-associated > Arthropoda: Insects > Digestive system > Gut ... | reverse complement strand
GATACCAACTGTTGAGGATTATTCTGAAATTTCTCCAGCAGAGCTGCCAAATCAGAGTTTGGCGGCAACCCCCGGGATAAAAGCGCCATCATCCGTTGGGGAGAAATGCTGAGATCCGGCGACATGTTCTGACCCCGTGACAAAACAAGAGCCTGGTCACTTAATTCGCGTACAGCCACCCAGAAACGATCTCCCTGCCGAACCGGCGTATCGAGTTGAGCTTCTATCTGTTGGCCACCAAGTCTGATCAGAGCCGTGTTTTTTCCGCTCCCCGATTTCTCCTCCAAAACCTCCACCGGCAGTTTTTGTCCGACTTTTAGACTTCCCATATCGATTTTTGGTGAAGAATTCAGCACATCATAGTATGAACGAATTTGCATTGAAGTCCCTCCGCACCTCCGGGGGAAAGTTGACAATTGGCGGCCATATACGTTAAGCCTTTTTCCGTTAACTAGTTTGAACTCATCCTTTTATGGTTAATATCAAACCTAAACCGCTTCCAGATTGGGGGTAACATCACCTCAAACCTTAACTTCCACCACATGGGTCTTCCCATCATCAACAAGCTTTATTGGAAATGAGGTCGTCACGCTATCCAAGCGAACGTAGATGTGATCACACTTATCCCAACCATCCGTTTCGGGCAAACCATCCGTTTCGGGCAAACCATTTGTTTCGGGCAAACCATCCGTTTCGGGCAAACCATCCCTTTCAGGCAAACTATCCCTTTCGGGCAAACTGTCTGTTTCCGTCGACGCCTCCACATGCTCCCGGTTCCCTCTATCTCGCACCTCTCCAGTCCCTGTCACCATCTCATCTCCAGCCACCCGCTTCTCATCTCCCAAAGCGCAACCAATCTCACATCCAACCTCTCGCATCTCGCATCCCAAAGCGCATCCCATTATCCCCCGCTTATTATCACAATAAATAATATAGTCCGAAGTCCGGAACCGGAACCTTAGATTGAAATCAGGCCACTCCCGGGGCAAACACGGACGCATCACCAGCTCGTCCCCCCGTAGGTGAAACCCCAGAATCCCCTCCAACATAACCTGATACATCCACCCCGAGGCCCCCGTGTACCAGCTCCAACCGCCTCGGCCCAAATGCTGGCCTTCCGTATAGATATCCGCAGATACCACATAAGGCTCCACTTTATAGATTCGGGCTTCCTGATCCGTTCTGGCATGGAAAATCGGAATCAGATCCTGTAATAGCTCCCAAGCTTTATCCCCATCTCCCATACGGCAATAAGCCAATACAGACCAGATTGCAGCATGGGTATACTGGCCGCCGTTCTCCCTAACCCCAGGTAAATAACCACGAATATACCCCGGATGGGGTTCCCCGATATCAAAAGGCGGTGTCAACAACTTCAACAATGAGGCTTCTTTATCCCACAGATAATTCTCTAACGCAACCATAGCATCATGTGCCCGTGTGGTGGAACCGCCGCCGGTGATCACCGCCCAAGATTGACTGATAGAATCAATCTGGCATTCTTGCGCTGTGGCCGAACCCAAAGGCGTCCCGTCATCGAAATAGGCCCGTCGGTACCAGGACCCATCCCATGCGTTTTTCTCAATATTTTTCAGCACCTCTTCCGCGTGTTCCAGATACCGTTCCGCTCTCTCATCATCATTCATCCGCCGACAGATCGGCGCGAAAGACCGCAGAATTGAGATAAAGAACCAGGCCATCCAGACACTTTCCCCTGTCCCCAAGCGACCCACAGCGCTCAACCCGTCATTCCAGTCTCCCGTCCCCATCAGAGGCAACCCGTGAGGACCCAGTTTCATACTAATCTCAATCGCCAGCAAACAATGGTCATAAACCGACGACCGCAAGGATGAAATCTCGGGAACAAAATACCGCTCGTCATCTTCTTCCCCCAGCAAATCCCCCGCCACAAAACCAACCTGCTCCTCCAACACATTCCAATCCTTTGTGTGGTCAATATAGTCAGCCACGACATAAGGCAGCCAAAGACGATCGTCGCTAAACTTCGTCCTTATGCCTTTGCCAGTTTCATGATGCCACCAATGCTGAGCATCTCCTTCCGGAAACTGCCGTGCCGCGTGTATCAAGATCTGTTGCCGGGTAATCTGGGGGTCCACCACACTGAAAGCCATAGAATCCTGCAGTTGGTCCCGAAACCCGAAAGCTCCGCCACATTGGTAATAGGCCGCCCGGGACCACATGCGGCAACATAAAGTCTGATACAACAGCCAGCTGTTAAACATAATATCAAACCCTTTGTCCGGCGTCTCCACCTGCAACGTATTCAACATATGAGACCAGTACTTCTTGTGAGCATTCAACGCTTTCTCATGCGGTTCGGCATTTCTGATACCACCGATCATTTCGTTAGCTTCAGCCTCACCGGCGCAATCCCCCAGAGCAAAAACCAGGGTCTGTTCAGCGCCGGGCTCCAATACACATTCCAACATAATCACACCACAATCATTGCCCTGCTCATTGATTCTTCCCTCTGTCAATGCTTTGGGCGCCTTCATACTGCCGTTCACACCCAAAAATTCCCGCCGGGAAGTGCTGACCAAACGCAACGAACCTCCGTAGCCTGTCAAAAACGCTGTGCGTCCCGCAAACTCATCCTGATAGACATTCTTGGCCAGGACACCACCCATCGTCTCCTTAACCACCAAATACGGCGCGCTTTGCGCTCTATCCACCCCCAGAACCCATTCAACATAGAAATATGCTCCGAGATGCCTGTGTTCCCCTGAGAGATTGATAAGCTTAAGGGCGATATATTTGATCGGCAACTCCTTATCTGTGAAATAGGATGTCTCCTGCCGAATACCCCGATACACATGCTCAAAAACCGTCACCCCTTGGCTATGACTTACACTGTAATGCTCAGGCGACCCAGCCGGCAGCGGCGTCGGCGACCAATAATCTCTGGTAACCAAATCCTGCAAATACAACGCTTCTCCAGAGGTATCCAGCAACGCATCGTTGTACCATGGTGTTAATTTATACTCCCGGCTGTTCTGGGACCAGGTGTACCCGCCTCCGCTCTCGCTGATAAGGAATCCGAAACTTTTGTTGGCAATAACATTAGACCAAGGCAACGGTGTTGATTTCCCCGGAGGCAAATCAATCAAATAGCTTCTCCCGTCGGCGCTGAACCCGCCATACCCGTTATCAAACAGTTTCGGGGTCATCCGTGGTTCTTGATTCACGGTTCGCGAATCGATACTCGCGGTCCGTGAGTTGCTATTCGCGGCCCGTGAGTCGCTATTCGTTTGCCCGCTGGGACTTCCGTGCAGAATTGATATCCCCAGCAATTTCCCGGGATTCTTTGCCGTTTTTGTAGGTATGATCGCCTCATTGCTCAAACGGATCATTTTATTAATCTGGTTACGCAGAGATCCCTCATCACTGGAAAACGCCATACGCGCCACAGCAAAAAGCAGTGTCAGCAGATCTTCAGAAACGTGATCCTTTTGCAACAGAAATACACCGCCGGGCCGGTTGACCAGTTTCCTGGCATGACTAAAATCAACGCGCTCCTGGATAGACGCCAGAAAACTCTGGCGATACCCAGATCCCTCCGTGGACAGAATCACCAGATCAACATAGAACCCTTTAACTTTCCAATACTCATGGATACGCAACATCTGCTCAAGCATAGCCATATCCCGGGTTTCCCCGATTTGTAGAATGACTATGCTTAAATCCCCGGAAACCCCAACACTCCAGAGCAGCGACTGTCCCTTCTTGTTCCTGGCCAGTTCTTCCCGGCGCTGCAGCGGTTCGGCGTAAACCAGCTGCGCCGCCAGACGAGCATACAAAGTCGCGTCACTGAAACTCAACCCCATATTGCTTAGTTCCATCAAGGACTGAGACCAAGAAAGTTCCTTGACGGTATCCAACATCCCACTCCGCTTATACTTTTCCGCCAAGAGAAAACAATCCTCCTTGCAGGAAGCCACACCGCTCAGATAGCATATTTTCACGGTTTGACCCGGCATGAGCCGCACACGGGCACGCAAACTCATAATCGGATCAAGAATAGACCCCGTTGTATTCGATAGCGGAATGTTGACGCCTAAGGCATAAGGATCCGCCAGAGTCCCGTTGCGCCCAATGAACTTCGCCCGATCGGTCTCGTACTGCAGATCGCCTGTCAATTCAGCATCGCTAATCAGAGAATGCCAACCGAACACCTGCTTATCTTCATTGCCGCGTGAACGCCGAAAAGCATACAGACAGTTATTCTCAAAACCTGTCTTGATGAAGAGGTTACTAAAAGCCGGATGGGCCAGATCTGCCTCTAAGGTATTCAACACCAACTCAAAATAGCTGGTGGTTTCCACATCCCTGTAATACTTGCTGTGATTGGTCAAAGTCACCGTTCTCAGCTCCACCGGATCGTCAGGCGCAACCCAGATCTCCGTGCTGGAGGCTATATTGCCGTCTCGACGCTGAAACCGCACAGAATTGGGGAAACAGAACACTCGATACTCATCACCTTTGTCATGACAAGGCTTATACGTCGCCGACCAGAATTCACCGGAATTCAGGTTCTGGATATAGATATAGTTGCCATAGGTATCAAGAACCGGATCTTGACGCCAGCGGGAAAAAAACATATTATGAAGTTTGCTGTACCCACTGCCGACAGGTGTCAACATCACGGAATACTCCCGATTTGAGATGAAATGAGGTTGGGGCAACCGCATCTGAACATCCGTGTAAACCACAGGTTTCTCTCCACTGGCATTTACCCGAGCGGCGACAACCTTTTTCTCTCTGACCTCCTCAATAATCGGGCTGAAGCTGTAGTCCTGGGTGGGCAACTGTTCCTGCAACAACAGCTCAATACTTTTAATCATGGGCTCACGATGGAACCGTTCCTGCAAAATATTGTTCTTCAGCACATTCACCAACGCCCCCAAGCTCATTCCTTGATGGTGAGCCATATAACTCTTGACGATGCTGTTTCTGTGATTATGCCTTACCCGTCCCGGGGTATAGTCCCCTGCTTCATACAATCCATACGGTCCTTCGAATCCCTCCTGTTGCATGGTTTTAAGATTCTCGATACAAGCAGGCCTATCCACCGTCAAAGCCATAAAGGTGGCGTATGGCGTTACCACCAGATCCCGAGGCAATCCACGCTTCAGCCCGATGCCGGGTACACCAAAAGCTTTATACTGATAGTTATTCTGTACATCAAAAGCATAAAAACCCGATTCAGAAATCCCCCAAGGCACACCACTTTTTCGGGCGTAATTCTGCTGAATCCGCAGCATAGAACGGTAAGACTCATCCAACAAGGTACCCTTGAAATTCTTCATAATTATGAGCGGCATGAGAAACTCAAACGCCGTCCCACTCCAGGAAAGCAAACACTGCTCTCCGTCAATACGGGTTAACGGCCGAGCCAGCTTAAACCAATGGCCTTCTTCCACATCCCCCTTAGCGATCGCGATGAAACTGGACAACCGAGCCTCAGAAGCCAACAGATCATAATAGGATTTATCCAGTTTCTGTTCCGACACATTGTATCCGATGGTAAAAATGTTGCGCTGTTCTTCCAGAAGAGGCTTAAAGTCCATATTGTCAACAATATCTTTCGTGTGCCGCCGCATCGCGTAACTCACGAACTCAGCGTTGACAATATTACGCAGGACCTTTTTGAGACTGGTTTTCAGGATCTCATCTTGACTTCCCCGCTCCGGCTTAATCACCTCACGCAAGCATCTCGAATAGTGGATACGCATGGCGGCCAGAGGCATCCCTTCAGGTATCGCCCAACCTCTGACTGGGGCGGCCTCCATGAATTCCACCGGAAAGAAGCGCACGATTTCCTTGCGCAAATCCTGAATCATCAAAAGCAAGGCGGTCGCGGAATCGAACCCCAAAGTCGCCCCTTTTTCGTCAGATCCCAGAGCTCTGGAAGACCTAGGTCTAAGGTATTTAACGCGATCATGCCATAATGCCAGCATCTCGTCCAGCTCTCTAACCGGTACATACCCCCGGCTCGCACTGATCTGAATCAAATCCGCCAACTCTCGCTGGTACTCCCCTTCCAGATGGGAAGCCGTGCAGGCATCCTGGAGTCCCTCCAGAACCGTTGGCGCTATCAACGGATAGGCACTGTAAACATGCTCGAAACCGTTGGTTAGGGTCAACAAATACCCCGCCAGATTGCCACTGTCCACCGTAGAAATATACACAGGGTAGAGAGGTTGCAGCGAATCCGTCCGATACCAGTTATAGAAATGACCATTCCACTTGTCCAACTTCTCCAAAGTTTTCAGTGTCAGACGCGTACGCCTGAGTAAACCTGTTATCGTTAAGTAGCCCAAATAGTAGGCTTCCAGGTTAGCCAGCATCGCCAGACCAATATTGGTTGGCGATGTGCGGTGTGCCACGCCTCTGTATGGTTCCAACTGAATGTTATCGGGAGGCAAATAGTTGTTCTTCTTGTTGACAAACACCAGAAAAAATCCCCAGATCCTCCATGCATGCTGCCTCAGATATAGGCGATCGTTCTTGCCGGGCGCCTCCTGGCTGGGATTGCGATAAGGTTTTGCCGTCATATAGACCACCCACGGTCCCAACAACCAAATCACCGCCAGAATCATGGCGGCGAGAGGAGACGCCCGGAATCCCCACAGGCAGATCGCCAACCCAAGGCCTACACCTCCCGCCATACTGCGGTAAGCCACTCCCAGGGTGTTTTTAAGCTGCCGATCCACCTTGGCCGCCGACTCCCATTCCAACAATTTTCGCCGGGTCAGCCATTGCCGGTAGAGACTCCGGGCAACAGCATCAAGTTGAGTTATGGTGCGATGAGAAAGCACCATAACCTCAAACCCAATCTGTTGCAACTGTATCCGGCATTCTTTCAAACCGTACCGGGTCAGCAAACTCTTATCCTGGATCCGGAACACAATGTTGAGCAGCAACGGGAAAAGCATACTTAACGCGATCAAACTGAAAAAAAACCACTGAATCCGGGGAAATAGCAACCCTAATGTCAACAATGTGAGCTGTGCCGGAGCTTCTAAGCTGCGCCGGAGGTTATCAAAAATCTTCCATTTGGAAATCGCGCTCAAATCCTTGGCGAAAAAGAAACGAGCAATTTGCCAATCCCCTCTGATCCAACGATGGAGCCTTTTAGCGTAAGACAGATAACTCTTTGGATACCCGTCAATCAGCTCAATATCTGTGGCTAAACCGGTTTTGACATACAGACTCTCAATGAGATCGTGACTGAGAATCAGGTTATCCGGAAAAGCCTTCTGGGTCAGAGTATGAAAAACCTCCAGATCATAAATCCCTTTCCCGGTAAAAATCCCGTCGCCAAAAAGATCCTGATACACGTCGGAAATTGCGCATGTATAGGGATCGATTCCGGCGTTGCCGGAGAACAAATTGGCAAAAGGCGTCTCGAAGGCACTCTCCACCGAAATACCCACCCGAGGCTGAAGCAACCCGAAACCGGATATCACCTTGGTACGCTCCGGATCCAGATGCGCTTCCTGGAGGGGATGGGCCAAGGCCCCGATCAGTTTATGAGCACCCCGTCCCGGCAATATTGTGTCGGCGTCAAGGGAGATAACATAACGCACCCCTTGAAGCAAGCCAAAATCACCGGCCCGCAGAAAATTTGGCGGCGCCTCGCCAAGCAGAACCCTATTCAGTTCAATCAACTTGCCCCTTTTGCGTTCCCATCCCATCCAAACCTTCTCCCGCTCGTTATAGGTGCGGTCGCGATGAAAGAAAAAGAATTGAGATGTCATATATTTGCGGTTCAACTCGTGAGCCCTCGTGATACCGTAATCGATGAGCTTGCCTTCCGCCGGGACAATCTTGGCGACGGAATCCTCAAAATCTCCAAGGATTGCAAAAAACAGCTGCGGATCCTTGTTGCGCAGATAATGTTTCTCCAATTGATTGAAAAACGCTTTAATCTGCTGACGGCTATTGTAAATAACAGGAATGACAACCAGGGTCTTGCACTCAACCGGAATCCCTTTGCCAAAATCCATCTTCGGCAAAAAACTCGGTGTCGTAAACCGGCACACGAAAGTGTTGGAACCGAAAACCACAACCCCCAACACCACGACAAAAATCGCCAGCCAGCCTACAATTGAGGCAACCAACGTCCAACCTGACCCCGCTACTGATCCTGCTGCCGTCACGGCCATCGTTCCAGAGGCCGCCTCCGACGCCACCCCAGTCGCCCACAAATCCCAAAATCCGTACGCCATCCCATGGAATACTGACGTCAAGATCACTGTACAAATGATGATAAACCCCAGATAAGAAGCTGTATTATGCCGACGCACAAAAAGCCCCGGCCAAATGCGCCAGCGTTTCCCCCTCGGGCAATAGTCCAAAAGAGCAAGCTCAAGAAGCTGTCTGCCGTGGCCCAGAAGATAATAACCGATATGGCGTTGAGGGTTCTCCGGTCTTGCCGCCGCCAGTTCTTTGACAAGTTGCGCAACCCTCAATTCTGAAAGGTTGTAGCGTTCCGCCAAAACCTCAACCTCATGCCTGTACCTATCCCTGGACTCGAAATCCATCAACTCATAAGTCCCGCTGGGATCATCATGCAGAACCCGCTGCACCAGACTCACAGTCTCAAAGAATTGCGACCAATCCATGGCGCTGCTCTTCTTGATGCTGGACAACAGGTTTCCCATGCTGAGACCACTCAGAGACAGAAAATACTGTTCTTTCTCGCGAATCGCTTCCAGCGTCTGTTTGCGTCTGCTCGCCTCCTTGTCCAACCAATTCAGCAGCATTTTGGCGTCGGGGCCCACTTCCCTGAGCAGGAATCCCACCCGATCCAGAAACACAGTAGAATACTCCTTTGGCGCCGATTTCGGCGTGTACCGGGCGGCTGTCGCCGGGTTTTCCATAGAAGCGATTTTGGCCGCTACCTTCTGAGGATGTTTTGAGGATTGTTTCAGGATATTCTCCGAACCATCCACACCAGCCATCCCCCGGCTCATCCGGGTATACTCCACAGCAGAACCGTGGAGAACACTGTCCAACCATTTCTCCGCCAACTGACGTTCTTGCTGAATATACAAAATCTGCTCAATATGCTTGCAGATGCGTTCCAGGATAACGATTTTCAGGATCAAGGGAATCGCCCAGATTTCCGCGGAAACCAGCGGGTTCTCTTTCTGGTAGATATCAACAAACTCTTTCAGGATCTCAATATCAATGTGGCTGTCAGTCATTTCCATGAAATTCTCAATCAGGACATAAATACGGGGATAACCCTTTAAATGGCTGCCCTTCAAATACAGAAGACGCGCCTCATAAACGGGTGTCAGTGACTTATGCAGATCCCCCATCAATTCCTGAATTAGATAATAGTTATCAAGAAACCACTCCGCGGCGGGTATTAAATCGTCTGTTTGATAATAATACTCATTAATAGACGTGTAAGACTTTTCGATGAAAGTGCTCTTATTCTGAACATGTGCCCTCAGACTTTGACCATGTGATTCTGTACCGACATAATGATGAAACCTAGCCATTTCCCCTGCCGATAGTAAGAGATCGGCAGAAGAGTTTATCTTATCAAGCGCCATAGTCAACTCCAATATGTTTGTTCATATATATTCATTATGTCCAAAATTTTGGCAGCCATTCGTGAGCGACTATCGGGAAAAGCGTGCAATTTCTTGAGAAAAATGGTATGATAACTCATAAGAAGTCGTCATGGATTGACTTCAGATATATTGTTCCGACAAAGTCGCGTCTCACAGGTTCACTACACAAATTGAGAAGGGAATGGTTTCTATGAAATGTCCACAATGCGGTGCGGAGAACTCGGATTCGAGTTCGGCTTGCATCATATGTGGAAATGCTTTGAATCAACCGCAGAATGACACGCCGAATGACACGCCACCACAGGCCCCCAATCAGTCCAATCCTTATCAGGCTCAGTCCAATCCTCATCAGGCTCAACCCAATGCTTACCAGGCTCAACCCAATGCTTACCAGGCTCAACCCAATGCTTATCAGGCTCAGCCCAATTCTTATCAGGCTCAGCCCAATTCTTATCAGGCCCCGCCCAACTCTTATCAGGGCCCGGTAGCCGCCGGTTCCCCCGGCGACAAACCCGCCAAAACATCCCTGATCTGTGGAATTATTGGATTGGTAACAACTTTTGTCTGCTGCTGTATCCCCTTTGTCGGCACGATATTGGGCATAATTGCCTTAATTCAGGCCAATAAAGCGAAAAAACTCGGCAGCACAAAAGCCACCGTCGGAACCGTCCTCGGCATCCTCGCCATTGTCTTCAGCGTTCTTATGCTCATCTATATGATTACGCTCATGGCGAGTTCGACATTTTGGGACGCTTTTTACACTGAGATGGAGAGACAAGGTTATGATTGGAGACCCTAGTCTTCCACGACCCTGAGGAAACTCTAGCGGAGACCCTGTTCGTAAAACAGGATCTCCGCTATTATTATGTATTTTTGTTCGACGAAAACGCCCCATCAACCAGACAGGGCGTTTCACGCCTGGATATTCGCGCACAATCAAAAAATCTCTTCACGAAATCCACGATCTCTTCTCACGAACTCTCTATCTCCCCCCAAGCTTTCACCATCATCAAATGTCCTCGGTAGAAATCAGTCTTTGCCACCGTTAACGCCTTGTCAACAAACAACGGCACCCATTCAGCAAGATGTTCCTTGAAAAACACGTCCTGTTGGTTGAGCAAATCTTGCGCCGCTTCCTTGTTCCCCTTCTGCCAAGCTTCGGCTTCTCTTTCAGCCAATCGGTGCATATACTCCATTTCCACCCCAATATAATCCAACCGCTCCCCTGCATCCTGTGCAAGGGACAAACCGGATAACCGATAGATTCCCGCAAGCTCCTGCAACAGTTCAACAACATTGGGCTTGCTTCGGGACCAGACGGCTTCACAGGGAGGCGGCGGGCTCCCGTCAGGATTCACGCTCCTATAAAGAAATGTGCGATCCCTGCCCAAAACATGAGAAAGTTCAGATCCTTCCATATCAACGGTATCATCCAGAAACTTCAGCATAAGGGAGGCCCCTTCAACCATACCACCGGTGAGAGCCTGGTCGGTGACCAGACTCTCCAGGGATACACGAAACCCGGCACTGCGGATCCGTTCAATGAAACCAAGATCCGGCAATGTGATGAAATGAGCATTCAGGAAGGAACTGAACGAGGCGCGTGTGCGGGCACTCTCAGCCATTTCTTCGTTACTGAGGTATCCTTCGTTGTGATCCATTCAACGATCCCCCTTAAGATTTTTCACGAACATTTCCTACCAGCACCCGTAACAAGCGCGCTTCTTTTCTCTTGAGTCATTCAACCATTCGAGCGCAGCAGCATTTTGCCTGGAGACAACACCAGGTTATTCGTCTTTGGATACCGCTGCAGGAGATTTGTCCTGAAGATAGTTTGATCCTATGACAAAGAGGAACACCGCCAATCCAAGACCGCCAAGAAGGCCGCCAATCTCGATAAGCGACGGGAAATACGTGACCTGTGCTCCTTCAAAAGGCAATGCCTGACCGGCAATCAACAAATTCATCTTTGCCAGCAGGACACCACAGATTGCTAACACTGCGGCCACTTTAACCAAGGATGCGCTTTTCCCCTTCCAAAGAAGCAGCACGAGTGGCAACAAGACCCCAAGAACGATCCAACCCCAATAGAATGGCGCCAAACTGCCGGTGATCAACAGTTTCATTCCGGCAGCCTCTGCCGAAGCCCCCATATAGTTCCCTGTGAACACTTCAATCAGGCTGAAAAGCAACACCAGCGGCAACAATCCTATCAGAATCTTACTGAGACCTTCGGGGGCATCTTTTTTGGCCGTTAGCACCAGGGCTACAGCCACGATCAGAGCTTCCACCAAGAACACAACCGGAATCAAGGCGCTGCTCCAGACCGCAATTGGATTAACCGCCAGAATCCATCCCTCGATCAAGACAATCCCTAACGCGGTCACCGCTGTAAGGCCAATCAAGACTTTGTTTTCTCCTTTGCGGAAGAAACACACAAGAACCAAAACCAACGTCAGCGCCAGGAACAGAAAATCCCAAACAAACATTGATGTGAAATTCGGAGAAACAAAGAAATTGAAAATCCTCACAGGTTGACCCAGATCCATCAGAATCATGAAACCGGCGGCGATATAGCTGGCAGCCGCGCCAATCAGGAGCGAACGACGCAAATCCTTCAAGGCGGACAGGAACCCAAAACTATTCGCAGCGGCTAAAATAACCAAACCGCTGCCGGCCCCGGCCAATAGGAAGAAAGCGGCGATATAGACACCCCAGGGAATAGTGTCCGCCAAAACAGACGGACCCGCGATAAGCTGAACCACCCAGCAGGCAATGCCGATCACGGCCAGCAAACCGGCAACCGGCAAAATCAGATTGCCCGCGGTTGATCTTTTCGCTTCGTTTGAAGCACTGTTAGTCATATTTTCACCTTCTTCCTATATATAGAATACTTTCGGTTTGGTACCGGCTTCCGGTTTTAGAGACTTAGCGTTGGGATTATCCGCCAGCAGTTTCGTAACCTGACTGCCCGGGTCATCCAAATCGCCAAAGAAAAGCGCTTTCGCGGGGCACGTCGCGACACAAGCAGGATCTCTCCCCTCCTCCACCCGTTGGGTACAGAAGGTGCATTTTTCCACGGTTCCGACTTTGTGGTCCTCGTAAGCCACTTTTTCATAATCAGTAAGCCCCTCGTCATAATAGCCTTTCGTGTTGCTTGTAACAAAGGATCTGACGTTATAGGGACAGGCTGTCATACAATAGCGGCACCCGATACATTTTTTGGCGTCAATCGTCACCACACCGTCGGCATTCACTCTGGTCGCTTTGACCGGACAGACTTTGGCGCAGGAAGGATCTTCACAATGGTTACAGAGCAGAGGCAGGGCATGCATCGCCGCTTGCGGATACTTCCCTGACTCAGTAATAACAACTCTGCGCCAAAAAACCCCTGGGCCTGTTCCGTTTTCATGCTTACAGGCAACAGAACAGGAGTTACAGCCGATACACCGGCTTAGGCTAATTACCATTCCGTATCTCAAGATTACACCTCCTATACCTTATAGATTTTGACAGCGGGTCCTGACTCCACCCCGGCAGTCAAAGGATCAACAGCTCTGTTCTTTTCATCAATGTTGCAAAGAACGTTGAAATAGGGACCCTCAGCCGTAATCGGGTTGGCCTTGGACGAAGCCGCACCGTGACCGGACGGGAAGCCCAGCACTTCCGGATGAATCAACTCTGTGACCTTGACAATGCCTTCCGTCTTGCCGTAACGGGATTCAACACAGACTTTGTCGCCGTCCTTAATCCCCTTCTTCTCCGCCGTGGCTGTGTTGATCCAGATGGCGAACTCATAGGGATCGAACTTCTTGAAAGTCTCATTAAGCCAGACATTGCCAAAGGTATCGCCGCAGAAAAACGGTGCCATCGGCGTTTTCCAGTTGATAGCCCACATGTCATACTCAGGCGGAGGATTGAATTCCGGACACGTCATCCACTTCGGGATTGGGGTAAACGCCTCGAGGAAATACTCCATATCGCCTTCCCAGCCGGGAACCGCACTCAAGCCTGCGGCCTCCAAATTCTCTTTCAATCTGTTCGCATTCCTCAACAAACTGATATAGTAAATGGGGGTCCTGGTTTGGTTATCCGGCTGATAATAGTAGTTGTAATTCTTGGCGCCTCGTGTGGCGTAGAAATAAACCGGTCCGCTTTCGTCAGTGATGTCCGCCAGTTTCTTGTCGGCACCATAGGTTTGTTTCAACCTGGCTTCCGACACATCTCTGATGGTAGGTTTCTTGTCGACATCCAGTGGGAAATCCCTGTTCGAACTGTTCGCCTTAGCCACCAACCCGGTTTCACCATACAAAATACCGATCTTTTCCGCCAAGTCAACCAAGACTTCGTCAACACTGCGGGTATTGTAAGGCCTGGTTATCTTGGAGGCGTCCCTGAACAGGAAAACGTTAAGCCCCCGGCTGCTGTCAGTCATAACCTTATGGCCGGGAGGGGCGCTGCTTCCGCCATGGAATTGGTCTTTCTCCAAGAAAGAGCAATCCGGCAGAACGATATCAGCCAGCATAACGTTCTCGTCATACGTCAAGGCAAAAACGAAATGGAAAGGCACCGCTGCCCAAGCCTTCGCAAAAGCCTCACGGTCAAATCCTGAACGGACAGGCCCGCCGCCGCAAGACATCAGAACCTCAACACGGTACCCCATATGATACTTTTCCGGTTCCAAGATTGTCTTAGGCAATCCCCAGATCAACGTATGAGAAACCGGATAGAACTGCCGCAAATCCGCGTGGGTAGGCGGCCAAGTCCACGGATACCCGAAATAGTCGGCGCCGGCCTCATAGTTCGCGATCCGTATCCCTTCCTCATCTGCCAGGAGCCAATCCGGATGCGGCATCGAACAACCGCTCATACCACCGGGAACTTCAATCGCGCCGACCATCTGACAGATAATCTTTGTCACGAAATCCTGCATCGGGCCTTCGTTGGTGTGTTGGTAAGGACCTCTTTCGCTGACAATCCCCACCGGCCGAAGCGGGAACGTGAATCCGTCAATCTCCACAGTGGCACCGATTTGGGCATTCTCAACAAACTCATTGGCGATACGGCGCACCGTTGCGGCCTTAATCGTCGTATGCTGCTCAGACCATTCCGGCGTATACTCCTTCATCTGATCCTTAACCAGCTGGAACGCAGGTTTACATTCCACACCGTTCACGGTATAGGATCCTTCCAAAGCACAATCCATATAATCGGGCGTGTCAAAAGGAACAGCTCTGCCCGCCGCCTCATTCCACATAAGGGGCTTGCCGCTGCCATCCTTAACAAACTCGCCTTCCGGATCGATCAGGTAAGGACCATTTGTTCTGGCCTTAAGATACCAGATGTCCAGCTCGCCGATCTCATAGAGCATGGTATGGAGCATCGACAGGAAGAACGCCAATTCCGATCCGGGTCTGATAGGAACCCACTCCGTATATTTGGAGGCTTCCTGACTGCAACGCGGGTCAATATCGATGATTTTGCAACCGCGCTCAAGGGCGTCAAGAACGGTTCGGGTTCCGGGAGAAGCATTGGCGATATTCGGTCCCAAGGTGTGACCGACATCAATGAAATAGTTGCAACGATCCATGTCAGGAACTCCGTCCGGCCCTCTCTGGTGGGTAATGTGTCCGGCGATATGGTATGCACAAGCCGAACCCCGGGAGGGTGTATTGTTCGGTGTCCCAAAAGCCTGCTCAAACGCCCCCAGCAAGGTGCTGCTGACGCCAAAACCGCTAACAATAGACAACTTTCTGGGGTCGCTATCCTTAACAGCTTTCATGCGATCCGCCACAGTCTGCAACGCTTCATCCCAGGATATCTCAACAAAACCCGGATCCACGTCCAACCCTTTGGCGGAATTGGTCCGTTTCAAAGGTTTCTGAACCCGCCAAGGATTATACATCTGCATGATGGAAGAATTGCCCCGGGGGCACAAGGCGCCGAAATTCTGACGGCCCTTGGGATCTCCCTCCACTTTGACAACAACGCCATCAACGACGTGGACACGTTGCTGGCAGTCCCCTTGCATGCACATTTTGCACACACCGGGATACCAGCCGTCTTCCGAAGCCGGCGCGGCATTCGCTTCCAACACACCGACACCACTTCCGCCCAATAACTGATCGCCCGCCGCCACAGCCGCCGCTGTTGCCGCGGACACTTTCAGAAATGTCCGCCGAGACATTTTGCTAGCCAAACTTTCTTTACTCAAGCCTCAACTCTCCTTTCACATTCATTTTGTTGCTATAAAACTCCTTCGTTGCCGCCGCCCTGACACAACTTCGCGAACCTAACGCTCTCAACGGCAAAACTCCCCCTTTCTCTGTAGAAAAGGCCATACCAAGTGCTAAAGTATGCTTATGCTCGTCTTTCCAAAACAATGACTGCTTGCCTGAACGCCTCCTCTCTCTTGAACACCGAACTCGATACTGAACATCTGACAAACGTAAACCAGGCGCAACAGATCTTAAAGCAACAACGAAGGAATTAAAGCCGGAAAACATTTTTGCAACAAGTCCCCTAAGCGAAGATAGAAAAAACACTGACCCTTGACAGAAATGACGGATTTCGTGAAATAATGCACAATTAGGTCTAAACTTCGACTATTCTGTAAACAACCCTTTGCATCGAATCCAACAGCCAATCAAACAGTGTTAATAAAGATACTTGCCGTGTGTAATTGTGTTAGGAATAAGAGACTCTTCCCAGTTGATCAAACCTTTACGATAATAGGTACTTCCTCCACGTCTTAAAGCTTGTTTCAATTATCCAATTTCATCATAGCACCAAAATATAGATAATACAATGGTTCCTATACACTTCTTTTTGACAAAACTCGCCCATCTATCCCAACTTAGCCAAATCTCACCTGAAAACACCCATACCTCACCCAACCCCGAAACCTATCCATCAAATTAACACATCCCTCCGAAAGTGCTATAACAACCTTGACGACGCCATCACAGAAGGGCTTAAGGCTATCGGCGTTGACAACTCCTTCGCCTACCGATCAACAATTGCCGCCAAAAACGGTATTACCGGATACACAGGGACAGCCCAGCAGAATACGCACATGCTTAACCTGCTCAAACAAGGAGCCCTGATCAAGCCCTACTAGCCAGACATATTCTTGGCCCAAGAAGTGCCTTTTCGCATCGGCATAAGCTTTTTGGGCTCCTCCTTCTTTCCAAGACCGGATCGAACCGAATCCAGCCCTATAATGCCCAAGCTGAAGTTGACCGTCAGCCTCTTCCAGAACATTCTAAGGCGGTCTTCGACCGCAAGTATCCAGTATTCAGGATTCAGGATTCAGAATGTGGATTTTCTTGTTTTTTATTGATGTTGTTGCAACCTAAGCGGCTAACACATTTCACGGAAAGAACATAGAATTAGAAATAGTTTTCTAAACAGAGAGGAATCTGGCATATTACGTTGAAATTAAAACCCGGATACCTTTGAAAGGGGAGAAGATTATGCCAGAAGAAACATTAACTAAGGTTGTGTAAGTTGACTAAATCTTCTAAACCATAAATCATCTTTAGCAATCAGAAGAGGCATCCGACAGAACCAGGAAAGGGGTCGATAGACTTTGCGAAGAAACGCTCAAAGAATTCTGTTGCTATCTATCATAACAATCTTGATAATAGGAGTGAGTGG
>Ga0082212_10005486_pt1 | contig 17275 bp, 12 predicted proteins | sample TergutNt197P3_FD_71548 | JGI IMG/M metagenome (GOLD analysis project Ga0082212, IMG submission 71548) | Neocapritermes taracua P3 segment gut microbial communities from Petit-Saut dam, French Guiana - Nt197 P3 | ecosystem: Host-associated > Arthropoda: Insects > Digestive system > Gut ... | reverse complement strand
GGTTCTGCAGGCGCAGGAGTACCTGGAGAAGCGGGGCTGGAAGTACTCGGAGCGCTTGGTGTGTTTGTGTTATCAGATGGATTAGGCGTTGTGGGAGTTGTTGCGCTCCCGCCTCCGCAGGCGGCAAGTGTGAAGATTAGCGTCAGTGCAAGAAGAATAATTATCTCTTTCCTCATTTCAACGATTACCTCCATTTCTGGTTTTCTGTCATTATATCATAAAATGAAAACAACCACTAAAGTTGTCATGTTTCTTGACGGTTGTCTATGCATACAGATGTTTAGAATATAGTATTTCCGTTACTGTGTGGCTTATGATATACTTTCGTTAAGCTCTGGAGTATGGCATACGAGGTGGTCCAACTTGAAAAAGCCGCTGCCCATCGGCAATGATTTATTTCGGGTCGTCAGGGAAAGAGATTATTATTATGTCGATAAATCCTTGCTGATCAAAGACTTTATCGAGTTTCAGGGCACGGTTACCTTGATCACCCGGCCCAGACGGTTTGGTAAAACTCTAAATATGACCATGCTGCGGGAATTCTTTGATATTACGACCGACAGCAGGGTGATATTTGACGGTTTGGCTATCATGGATACCGAATATGCCTCCCAGATCAATTCCCGGCCGGTCATTTTCCTATCGTTTAAGGATTGTAAGGGAAATACACCGGAATCCCTTCTATTTATGCTTAATACGATAGTTTTGGATGAATATGAGAAATACTATCGCATATTGAAGGGGAATACAGACGATAGTTATTATGAGTTTTACATGGTTTATCAAAAATTGCGGGAGCGTAGCCTGGATACAAATTATCTTTTAATCTCGATAAAAACCTTGGAACAGGCGCTAACCAGATATTATCATATAAACCCTATCGTCCTGATCGATGAGTACGACCAACCTATCGTAAGCAGCTTTGAATATGGCTACCATGACGAGATGAAGGCCTTTTTCTCCGGGTTTTACGGCGCCGCGCTTAAAAGCCAAGAATATATGGAACAAGCCATGCTGACGGGTATCCAGCGCGTGGTGAAGGAAAGCATCTTCTCCCAGCTGAATAATATCCGGGTCTATACGGTTCTTGATGAAGAGTATTCATCACATTTCGGACTGACAACCGGTGAGACTGAAGAGTTGCTAAGGTCCTATGGCCTGATCCTGGATGAATCGGTAAAGCGGCAATACAATGGATATTTATTTGGCGGAACAGAGATATATAATCCTTGGTCTCTTTTATGCTATGCCGACACAGGGCGTCTGGAAAACTATTGGATCAACACCTCCACCAACTATCTTGTCAGAAGCTCGATCGACGACGCTGACAAGTTGTTTCATGAAAAACTCGATAAATTAATCAGTGAGGATACAGTTAAGGTTAATGCCGATTTAGAATGCTCGCTCATCGAGATAAAAACAAATAATGCATTATGGGGGTTGCTGGTCAATGCCGGTTATGTGACGGTAGCGGAGCGCGTCGGTCAGTATATGATGACAGTTCGAATCCCAAACGGAGAAGTCAGGTCGGAGTTTATCAAGATCATCGCTAGCCGGGCGAATGTCCAGGACATCGATCTGCATACTATGCTTCAATGCTTATTGAACAAAGATATGGACGGATTTCTGGACGTATACCGTGCGCTGGTACTTTCCTGCACCAGCTATCATGACGCAAAGGAAAATGCCTACCATATGCTCTTTCTGGGCATGTGCCTGTCGCTGCAAGGTATATATAAAATCACCAGCAACATAGAGTCTGGACATGGTCGGAGCGACATCCGTATGGAGTCATTATCAGGCGAGAGACCCCATATCATTATCGAGTTCAAGCAAGGCGAAGCGGTCGATACGCTTAAGGAAGAAGCCCTAAAGCAAATACTGGACAACCGTTATCACGCCGGACTGCATGGAGAAGTACTCTGTGTGGGTATTGCTCACGACAAGAAAAAGTGCGAGATCGCTTATACCATGGTCGAATCGAAATAAGCAAAAAAAGCGGCTTGCGTTTTACGAACAAGCCGCTTTTTCGTATGGCATCCAAATATTCACAACACGATCAGATCAATTTCCCCGGCGGACCGGATCCTCCCAGTAAGCCGCCCATGGATACCAGAAACCGTTGCGGAAATCCAGGAAGCCGTCGTCTTTGAGGCCGTTACGGAGGAAGTATACGGAATAGGTCGAATAAACAGGAATAAATGTCTGATATTTTAGAACCATCTCGCCCAGATTAGCGAACAGATCGAAGTCGATCTTCTCCGACCGGCGGGACGCCAGATACATTTCCTCATACTCCGGCGGACGATAGGCGCTTACATACGAGGTGACGTCGGGATGATACCAGATATAGTAGGATACGCCGGTATTGGAAACCTGACCCCAGTTAAAGGCATACATGCCTTCCCAGCCGTTAAGCTGTAATTCCGATAACCTGCCGGATTCCGGGAATTCGACTTCGGCGTTGATACCGACCTGCTTCAGCATATCCTGGATGATGATGACCTGATCCTGATATCGCGGATCGGCGGTTATCTTGGTGTTAAAACCGTTTGGATATCCGGCGTCAGCCAGCATTCGCTTCGCTAAATCCGGATCATAGGAAGCTTGTTCGAGATAAGGATGGTCTTCACCGAGGTAGCCGGCGAAACCTTCGCCGGTCATCTGCCTTGAAGGCCGCCAGATGCCGAAGCCTTTCGCGTCGCAGATCTGCTGACGGTCGATGGCATGGGACACCGCCGTACGCACCCTTATGTCATAAAAAGGATTGTTTTCCGCGTCCATGCTGTTCGGACACAGGACGAACGATCCTGTACTGTTCATGACCGAGTAATCAAAATCCACCTGAGCTTCCATCAGGCCCATGACCTGTTCCGGATTACCGCTCTGGAAGAAGTCGATGGCGTCCGGACCGGTGGACATGAGCGCCGCGCTTTGCACCAATACGTCGGTGATGCAATGATATTCTACAGTATCAAGGAAAGGCAAACCTTCAAGCCAGTAGTCGTCGCGCCTCTCCCAGATCAAGCTGGATCCCCGGTTATACTCCTTAAGCTTATACGGACCGCTGCCGACAGGGTGCTCCTGAGCGTACTCTTTGCCGTTTTTCAGATAGTTCTCCATGGAAACCATGGCGTAGGACTTGGAGCCGAAGTGTTCGATCAGGACGTTCTGCCAATTGCGGTAAGTGACCTCGACGGTGTATTCGTCCAGGATCTTGACGTCCTCATAAAACATATCCTCATTGCCTCTGCCGTCTTCTTCCCATGCTTTGAAAGACCATTTCAGCACTTCGGCGTTGAAGGGTGATCCGTCGGAAAACCAAACGCCTTTCTTCAAGTGGAAGGTGATGGTTTGTTTATCCATGTCTATGTCCCAGCTTTCCGCCAGCCAGGGTTCATATCTTCCGCCGTTTTTCATATTGTGTAAGCTCTCGGCCCAGACACAGTTATAATTACGGGCGACGATAGCCTGCCAGGGTAAGCCGATGGGTATATTGAAGTCTCCGGTATCGATCAATCTGACCGTACCGCCGTATTTACCGGTGTCAACTTCCGGGATAGCCGTTTCGCCTGTGGGCGCCGTAGTGTCGGGCGTAGCCGGCATATGCACTTCCGGGGCGGTGACCGGCGCGGACGGAGCCGGGGCACTATTGCCGCTGTTTCCGCTTCCGCACGCAGCGAGGGATAACGCAAAAGCCAGTACCGCCAATAAAACGATCGCTTTTTTCAAACTTAACCCTCCTTGATCCATAGTTGCAATCTACTTCAATTAGTTCTTCTTTGTTTATCTGTTTTTTCGGCCACCTCCGTTTCGTTTTACCGCCTGACAACTATGTCGTTCTCTTATTTAATGTTAGCATATCGTTATTGATAAAACAAGTAAAGTATAAATAACCTGATAAATTCCCAAAAAGGATTGAAGGTTAGAGCGTCGCATGGTAAAGTTAAAACGCAGGAAAATCGAAGTTCCGAAGGGGCGCGCGTCCGTTGATTAAAATACTTTTGATTATCATTGTTCTTGTGATGGGTTTAACTTTTGTCGGCTGCGGTAAAGAGATACGTCCCGGATCAACCGGGGGACCCTCTGATAAAACGCTATATCCGATATCGGTGGAAACGCCGAACGACGTCTACTACGGCCCCCAGATCGACGACGAAGAGGATATTGAAACCGAAGATAATACGGGCGGAAGCGTTATCGAACCGCTGACCGCGGACGTTGATACGGACGACGACGCCGACGACGACGCGGAAGATGAAGAGGACGACGAAGACGACGAAGAGTATATTATCTTTGAGGACGGCCCGGTGCCCGTGTATTATGGAGCGGAATTTTTTGAAAATTTCGAAGACGAAGAAGAATTCGAATAAGACCGTCATGTATCCCCTGAGAAAATGCACATGGGAACTTACGACCCTGTGTAATCTGAGTTGCGCCCATTGCGGGACGAGGGCGGGCACGATTAATCACAATCAACTGCCTCTGGAAAAATGCTTATCCGTCGCGGACGAGTTGGCGGGTCTGGGCTGCGGAGGCGTAAGTCTAATCGGCGGCGAAGTCACACTCTACCCCGGTTGGGATCTGATCGCCAACAGGCTGATCGACAAAGGCGTAACGACCAATATCATTACAAACGGGTACCATATCACGACGGAGATCTTTGAACGTATGCGATACGCTAAAATCAAGACGGTCTGCGTATCTGTCGACGGGATGGAGAGGAATCATAACGATATTCGCGGCAAGGACGACTGTTTCAGCCGGCTGAACGAATTCATCGAGAGGTTGAACAGCGAGACGGACAAGTACATTACCGCCGTGACGACGCTGACGAGTACGAATATCGACGATATAGAAGCGTTGTCGGCATATCTGGCGGCGCGAAACGTGAAGATCTGGCAGCTTCAGATCTGCTCCCCATTCGGAAACGCGAAGGATCACGCGGGTTTATCGCCCTCCAAGGCGGACGTGCAAAGAATTATTGAGATTTTCCCGCGCCTGCCCCAAAGCCCGATGAAAATCCAAATGGCGGACAATATCGGATACTACGCCGAAGATCAAGCTGCCGGCATGCTGCAGAAATTTCACGGATGCGGGGCGGGCCTCTTAACGATCGGCATAGACAGCGACGGAAACGTCAGGGGCTGCGAATCGTTGAAGGACGACGCGTTTATCGAAGGGAATCTGCGAACGCGATCACTCAGCGACATCTGGACCGGAGAGGGTAGCTTTTCCTACAACAGAAAATTTACCCGCCAGCGATTGACCGGTGGCTGCGCGGATTGCGAATTCGGCGGCGTCTGCGCCGGCGGCTGCAGGTCGCATAACTTTTTTTCTCACGGAAAACTCCACGAGAGCGCCATATGCGCCAGAAACAAAAAATCATGCTGACGGGTTCCGTGTAAAAAAAGCACGGCTATCTGATATAATGAAAAAAACAATAAAAAGGAGCGGATCAACTTGAGCATCATTAACGGGCAGGAACCAGGCTACACGGCGTCGGACGCCCTCAACGACGCTTTAGTAAACGCCGGCGTCACCCATGTTTTCCTGAACTCCGGCACCGATTACCCGCCCATCATCGAGAGCTGGGCGAAGTATGAGGCGCTGGGGAAGAAGAAACCCGAGGTCATCATCAGCCCCCAGGAGACGGTAGCCATCAGCGCGGCTCAGGGTTTCGCCCAGGCGACCGGGCAGCCTCAGGCGGTATTCATCCATGTGGACGTTGGTACGCAGAACCTGGGCGGCGCGCTCCATAACGCGTACCGGTGCAGAGTGCCGGTATTTATCCTTGCGGGGCTCTCCCCCTTCACCATCGAAGGGGAGCTGAAGGGTGGGCGTGACTCATACATTCAGTTCATCCAGAACGCCGCCGATCAGGGCGGTATCGTACGGGGTTATACGAAGCTGAATACCGAGTTGAAAAGCGGGAAAAATATACAGCAAATGGTGTACAGGGCGCTTCAGGTAGCGGGCAGCGAGCCCAGGGGCCCTGTCTACCTGATGGCAGCCCGGGATGTGCTGGAGGAAGACGGGATAGACGTCGGCGCCGACATAAAGAAATGGGCGCCCATCGCGCCCATGGGCCTGGATAATGAATCCGTCGAACTACTGACAGACGCGTTGATCAAAGCGAAGAATCCGCTGATCATCACCTCTTACCTGGGGAGGAATACGGAAAGCGTGGGCGAGCTCGTCAAACTTTGCGACAGGCTTTCGATACCGGTGACGGAAATGGTTCCGCCCTATATGAATTTCCCCACAAACCACCCCATGCACATGGGCGGCATGGCTCACCCTCTGGTCAAGGAAGCGGATCTCATCCTGTCCATCGACTGCGATCTGCCCTGGACCCCGGCCATGACTAAACCGCAGGAAGATTGCAGAGTGTTCTGCATAGATGTTGATCCCATTAAGGAAGATATCCCCGTCTGGTACATCCCCGCCGAGCGGTTCATCCGGGCGGATTCCTATACGGCTCTGAAGCAGATCAACGCCAGGCTTGAGCAAGGCGGGGCGGCGCCCGATCCGGCTGTTGCTTCCGCCCGACGGGAAAAGCTGGGCAAAATGAAGGCTGAGATGGATGAACAAAGAAAGGCGCAAGGCAAACAACAATCGGAGATGACCGCCGGATATGTGTCCGCTTGCTTGCGGGAAATCGTCGACGACGATACGATCATCCTTAATGAAGCGCTTTCCGGCGCGGGTACGGTCACGAGCCAGATACCGCGGACGAAGCCGGGCACCCTCTTTGGCTGCGGCGGAAGCTCTCTGGGCTGGTTCGGCGGGGCGGCCATCGGCGTCAAGCTCGCTAACCCCGACAAAGACGTCGTGGCTATGGCCGGAGACGGCGTGTATATCTTCTCCTGCCCCACGGCGGTCTACTGGATGGCCCGCAGATATAAGACGCCTTTCCTGACGGTCATCTATAATAACCAGGGCTGGAACGCCCCGAAGATGATCACAAGGGGCCAGCATCCGGACGGGTACGCAGCCCGGGACAATAAGTATTGGGCAAGTTTCGAGCAGCCGGCCAGGCTGGATCTGGTAGCCGAAGCCGCTGGAGGCGCTTTCGCCAGGACGGTGGAGAAGCCGGAAGACCTGCCTGCCGCCCTGCGGGAAGGTATGGACGCCGTGCACAAAGGGATCCCGGCTGTGATTAACGTGATACTTCCGCCGGTGTGATTGCCTCGATACGAATAATCAGGGGGATATAGCTATGAGTAAAGTAAAGGTTTCCATGGATCAGTTATATAAAATCGCCGTCAGGTTGTTCCTCGGGATGGGTTACGGCGAGGTGGAAGCCGCTTACGGCGCGGAGACATTGGTGGAAACCGACCGCCGGGGCATAGATACCCACGGTATGGCGCGTCTGGCTTTCTACTACCGGAGCGTGACGGCGGAAGGCAGGGTGAACAAAGACGCGAAGCTCAAGATACTACGGGATGAGCCGCCCTATCTCATGGTGGACGCGGATCACGGGCTTGGGGTCATCATGGCGCCCCAGGCGGTGGAGCTTGCCATAGCCCACGCCAGAGAGTACGGCTGCTGCGTCATGGGCGTGCAGAACAGCAACCATTTCGCCGCTTCCGGCTACTATGCCGCGAAATGCGCCAACGAAGGCTTCATTGCCCTGGTCTGCTCCAATTCGCCCGGCATCATCGCGCCCACAGGAGGCACGGGTAAGCTCCTGGGCAACAGCCCCTGGTCTATGGCTGTCCCCGGCGGCAACCGCCATCCCCGGCCGGTGATGTTCGACATGGCTACCAGCGAAGTCGCCCTGGGCAAACTTGAGACAGCCATACGGGAAGGCGGGGAAGTTCCCCTGGGCTGGGGCGTAGACAAGGACGGCGCCCAATCCGCCGATCCCCACGCCATCCTGCGGGGCGGCAGCCTGCTCCCCTTCGGCGGGATTAAGGGATACTGCATCACCGTGCTGATCGAGATCCTCAGTTCCATGCTCACCTTCGCGTCGTTCGGCAACGGCAAGAATATGGGCGGCGGCGTGGATAATACCGGCCACTTCGCGCTGCTCCTCGACCCGGCGCGCTTCGGCGACGTCGGGTCGTATAAAAATAGTATAGACGTCTATGTAGATTCAATCAAAAACGCGCCCCTGGCGGCAGGGGCGCAGGAAATCATCGTTCCCGGAGAACTGGAAGCCCGGTCGATTCAGAACCGTACGGCAAATGGGATGGAACTGGACGGGACGGTGGCGGCTGCCATAGCGGACGCGGCGAAGCAGATGGGGCTGCTGACGGAAGAGCAGGGCTTTGAGGCTATGCTGTCTTGGTAAATGCTGTAAAAATTCATTTAAGAATTAATGGTTATGACAAAATATCATAAAGGAGGCTCATTAATTCAAATGAAAGGGCAGAAATGGGAAACAAGGCCCCTTGACTCATGGAATAGAGCCAAAGAGTTAAGAGCCGGTTGGCAGGCGTCTATTGAAAGCAAGGAAAGGGTTGTAGGCCAGGGTAACAACGGATGGTCTTTCGCGTTTCCGGCGTTTACCGTGATCGAGGACAACCCGGTCGGTTCGATGATCGCTAACAAAAGCAATTCATTCGCCAGAAAATGTAGGCTTGCCAGCGAGACCCGGGGTTGGGGCAGGGAAGTCTGCGGTTATGTGAATAACTGTTGGGGTTCACAGTTCCTGGGTTATCAGGAGGACGGCAGCCCGTTCCCGGAACGCAAATTCACTGTGCCTATGCCCTGCGTGTGCGACCAGCATGCCATGCGGGGCGTGCAAGTCAGGGACTATGCGCCAGTCCCCAGGTGGATGAAGGATCATAACATGTACCTTGGCGACTACGACCCGGATCGCGAGGTAGCGATGCTCAATCACAAGGCTTACTGCGACCTCAGGACCGTTAATGATGTGGAACGGGTTTTCGGGCAGCAATTCGACGACGATAAAATGAGGCATATGCTTAATGCCAGTTCAGCCGTTTCCCAGTACCGTGCTGATGTCGCGATGTTTATGTCCCATATCCCCGCGCCGCTGTCGGTGAAGGATATCTATTCGTTTTATACCATGGGCGGCCTGACGAAAATCGACCCGGACGAAACGGTCAGGTTCTGGAAAATGTTTCGGGACGAAGTGGAATGGCGGGTGCAAAATAATATCGCCGCCGTAGGGAACGAGCAATTCCGGTGGATGGAGGCCCACCCGCCGCCGTGGCACTTCCTGAAGTACTATCGGTATATGGAGCAGAAGTACGGCGCGGTATGCATCGGCTCCCAGTACTCCAATGAGTTGGGCGCTCGTTTGATCAAGAAACCGGATCTCACGATAGGCAAGAGAGAGGGGTTGGCTTATCCACCCGACCTGCCACTTGAGACACGGGAGGATATCTTCCGCCGCTTCACCGGTCTGGATGCAAGAGGGCCCCACACCATGAAACAGGACGAGTATATAAGGCCCCTCTCGATACTGGAGTTTGCGGAAGTATACCAGGCTGACGGTGCGCTCTTTGGGACATGGAGATGCGGCGTAGGCTGCACGCTCACCAGAAAGGAACAAGCGATGATGCTGCGTGAAGCGGGTTATAGCGTTATGCTCTATGAGGGGAGCCAGCCGGGCGACCGAACCGATATGGATGAGATGAGAATGCTGGATATGCTGGACAACTGGATGGAAAGCATAGGGATCAGGCCAATAGACGGCTAGACGGTCTGCCATGCTGTTTATCGATCAATAAGGATGGTTATAATAAGCCCCGGAGACGCCGATCAATTATGATTGGGCGGTCTCCGGGGTTTTACCTGCGGCCAGTGATTTGAGATTTACTGTCCCGGGTTTAGTTAAAGCAGCCCATGCGCCCGGGGGTAAAAATGCGTTCGTCCATCAGTTTCAGATCTTTACTCACAATTGGCGCAAAAGCCATCTGATCCAGGATATCCTTTTGAAGATCCACGCCGGGGGCGATTTCGATAAGTGTGATCCCTTCTTCTTCCATGCGAAAAACGCAGCGCTCAGTGATAAAATACGCTTCATGCCCGGCGGCTTTCGCAATCTTTCCATTATATGTAATTTGCTCAACTTTTTCGACAAATTTGACGATGGAGCCTTCCTGTTTGATCATTAGTTTGCCGTCCGTCACTTCGCCCTCGAAGCCTTTCGCTTTCATATGCATGCAGAAGAGGACTTTTTTAGCGCTTGTGCTGATATCGATGAAGCCGCCCTGCCCGTCGGGGACGCCGGCGAATCTGCTGACGTTGACGTTGCCGTCCTTATCAATTTCCGCTGCGCCCAATACGGCTATGTCGAGGTTTTCCCCATGGTAAAAATCAAACATTGTTGGCGGTGAAACGAAGGAATCCGGATTAAGGGCAACGCCGAAGCGCCGTCCGGCCAGCGGCACGCCGCCGAACGAACCCAACTCAAGGGTGAAGTTCAATTGATCCTCGATACCTTCCGCCGCCGCGACTTCACCTGCGCCGGATCCGAAGCCGACGCCCAGATTGATGATCGCCCCGGGAAACAGTTCAAATACCGCCCGCCTGCAGACCACGTCGTTTGGCGAGACCACAGGTTTCGGCTTCACGACGGAGCCTTTAGGGCTTCTGGCTTCCCCGGTTATGTACGGATCATAGCCGGGGGGGTTCGCCTGCCTGTGCCAAGTCTCGAAATCCTCGGCTACGACCACCGCGTCAATGAGCTGACCGGGTACAACCACACTCTTCGCGTTCAGGGTACCGTTTTGCACGATATGCTCGACCTGGACGATGACTTTACCTCCGCAACCCTTCGCCGCAAGGGCGACTTCGAGCATCTCCAGTTTCAACGCCTCATGATCGATGGTCACGTTACCGCTTTCATCCGCGTAAGTGCCGCGTATGATCCCCACCGTAACCTTCGGGCTTTGATAGAACAAATATTCCTCGCCGTTTAACTCAATTACCTGTACGATGTCCTCTTTGGTTATCTCGTTAAGCTTACCGCCTTCCTGCCTCGGATCGACATATGTTCCAATGCCGATCTTGGACAGGAGGCCGGGCTGTCTGGCGGCGGTACATCTGTATAATTGATTCAACACGCCTTGAGGTAAACAGTATCCTTCCATCTCATTATTCGCGATCATCTTCTTTAGTTCCGGCGTAGATTTAGGATGGGTGAGTACATGCCGCTTGAGGAAGCCAGGTTGGGCGAAATGGTTGTCGCAGGCGTGACCGTTCCCCCCGTGCCCGCCGGCGGCAAATAGAGTTAGTCCGCCCGGCGATTTTCTTTCAAGGAAACGCTCTTCCAGCTTCGCAACCACGTATTCCGGATACCCCGTCATCCCCACGGCGGAAATCGCGACGGAATCCCCGTCTTTGATCAGATCCAGAGCGTCTTCGACGCCCATCAGCTTGCTCTTCATCGTAGATGGCATATCATTGGCCTCCCGTTCTTGTATTTTGACGCGCGTTACCGTCGACGCCTTACTTTTTTATATACTGTTTAAACAGCCGTGTGTAAGGCGTTTTGATGTTCATGATTTTGCAGGCGTTTCCGCCCAGGATCAGGTTAAGGTCGTCCTGAGGGATATTTAGCCGACCCAGTTCCCGCAGCGACCACCCGAAAATATCTATCTGGTGGGCAGGAAGGCCGACATTGATGTTTTGGTCACAGAAAGTCTCGGGGACAAAACCCGGCATCCAACTCTGCGGTATGGAAGAACCCCAGTCCGTGCCCCAAATCAGCCTATCACAGCCGATATTCGGATCCTGAAGCGGTTTCGCGTACAACTCCGCCCACCATTGGCCTGTCTCAAGATAGACATTGTGATGGCTGCGGGCAACAAGCAGGCACTGTTCGTAGAGATCCGTCCGGTAACCGCTTCCTTCGATGCCGGCGTGCTCGATGATGATGGGCACGTCGGGATAGGCGGCCGCGACCTGCCCGCAAAGGGCCACATTTGTACGGTCGTTGTCGGTGCGCCCCCGGCCTCCGCCGCCGGCGCCACCGTAACCGGCGACGGCGCCGCAGTGATAAGTCGCGACTACTTTGTACTTTCTGCAGAGTTCCATCACCCTGCAAATCTCTTCGAATCTCTCGTTCCATGGAGGGGGCATTTTCATATCGCCGGGCATCCCTTCGCCGATGCCAACATATAACCCCGTATCAAGTTCTCTTTCGATTTCATCCAGCGCAGCGTCGATGGTCCAGGCGGCCTCGCCCGAGTTGTGTTTCTGGTAGGTATGTACTTCCTTTACGAAAGCGGCGATACGGTTTGGGTACTTCTTTAGTATCTCTTTGTCGATTTCGTTAGTCATGCCGAAGGCCGGCATAATCACAGCTACATCCACGCCATATTTGTCCATATGCCATAAAAGTCTGTCAGAGTTGTCGTAAGCTTCGATGTGATGCATGTCCTTTCCCAGATCGGCGTACTCAGTGGATTTGTTGCTTTTCGAGACCCCGGTTGCGTGCCTCTGCGCGTGGACGTGGGTGTCTACCATAAAAATACCTCTTGCTACCAATTTTATTCCCCTCTCTTTCATTAACGTACCTGACACCAGAATAACACCGGTAAGACAAAAGTTCAATTTGTGTTTTTTTGTGGTATTCCAATGTAGAATAGCAAAAACAAGAAACAAATTGACTGAAACGGTATAATACGTATAATGGACTTAAAACCGAAATGAAATCAGGCGGTGAGGGCCATGAATTTGAACTGGTTTCGGGCCTTCCTGGTAGTGAAGGACTATTTGAATCTATCAAAAGCTGCGGATTCATTGTTTATGTCGCAGTCTTCGCTGTCAAAGCAAATTAAGTCTCTGGAATCCGCATTGAACCTGCGCCTTTTTCAACGGGGGAATCGGGGCCTGACCATTACGCGGGAAGGGGAAAGCCTGATCCCCTATGCGGAAATGATCATGCGGGATTACCATTCCATGTGCGCGGCGGTTGAAAAGATTAGCGGACAGAGAAATAGACCATTACGGATCGCCGCTTTCCCGGTCATGCATCTATATGGTTTTATCGAAGCTTTCCGTGATTTTAAATCCATATATCCGGATATAGAGATTGAGATCCTCGAGATGGAAATCGAGACCGCGATCCAGTCCATTGACATGGCGAATGCCGATCTGGCTATCTTACGGACAAGATTCCTTCAGCACCCGGATAACTATACGATATATCCTTTATTCGAAGACGAATACGTGCTTCTCTGCCATGACAGCCATCCCTTCGCCCTGATGAAAGAAGTGCCTTTTAGCGACGCGGTTCTTGAGGATCTTGTATTAACAAGGCATGGGATCAACGAGTATAAAGAGCTTATCGCTTCTTTTGGCATACGCACGGATGAATGGAAACCAAAGCACTCCAGCATATCCGTATTCTCGGTTCAAAGTTTCGTATCACAAGGCGTCGGCGTCTCCATCGTTGGTGGGGAATTAGCCAAGGTACTTACGGTAGCGGCGCCAATCAAGAGAGTGCCTTTTACCGAACATCCCGCGTGTCCCCTTGGGATTGTGCTAAGTAAACAAACCCAGGTTAACCCGTCCTGTAACAAGATCGTTGATTTTCTGGTTGAGCGTTTTGCGGATTATATCCCGGAGAACTGTATAAACATGTAGAACATGTCGTTGTTGTTATTTCACTACGCACAGATAACAAGGAGGGAAAAACCGTGAAAAAAGCAGTTGTATTGTTACTCGCTTTAACTATGCTGTTTTGTCTGGCTGCCTGCGGTTCAAGCGGGAGCCAGGGCGGAGGTTCGGCCACGCCGCCGGCTTCCACCCCGGGTACGACGGCGCCGTCGACGCCTTCACCCGGTACGCCGTCCGCGCCGGAAGGCCCGCCCACCGGTCCGGAAGGGCAGGAATACGGCGGCATACTCAAGATCGCCTCTACAGCGTCCTACAACGAACCTTTTGGCGTCCCCTGGTTGTTCATCTCGTTCAACAGGCCCTTTGCCGCTTTCGGCGAAGCGCTGCTGTTGGAATCCACCTTCGGAGATATCGTGCCTTTCCTGGCTGAATCATGGGAGCCGGATTGGGAGAATGCGGAGGTCAGATTTAAACTCAGAGAAGACGTTACCTTCACGGACGGCACAAAGTTTAACGCGGAATCAGCGGCATGGAACATGAACAAATGGCGAGATGAAGGCCTGCTTGACCCCGCCGTACTCCATACTGAGATACGGGGAGAATATGAGATCACTACGCACTTGAGCTGGTACTCCAACTGGGTTCCCAATACCTTCGCGTCCCGCTTGTATTGCTTTGTCTCGCCTAGTAATTATGAGAAAAACGGCGGCGATTTCGCGGCGGAAAACCCCGTGGGGACGGGCCCGTATAAGATGAAAGAGAGATCTCCCGGCTCACATGTGAAATTTGAACGGAATGACAATTATTGGCAACAGGGCATGCCTTATCTCGACGGCGTGGAATATTATTCCCTGACCGACCCTCTTGTGCAGGCAGCGGCGTTAATGTCTACAGGTGACGACCGGATAGACGCTGTAGCGACCAGCTCCGGCGAGTTGATCACATCGGTAGTCGGCTCCGCCGACGTCTATCTTAAGTCGGCGCCTTCGGGACCTATCAGCTTTATCCCCAGCAGCCGCGACGAAGGTTCCCCATTAGCGAAGCTGGAGGTCAGGCAGGCTATAGCTTATGCCGTGGATCGCCAGGCTATCTGCGACGCCAGGGGGTTCGGCATCTGGACCCCGGGTACGCAGATTATCGCCTCCGGCTTCATGGGTCATCTCCCGGATTCCTACGACATCACCTTTGACCCGGCTAAATCCAAAGAGCTTTTGTCCCAAGCCGGTTACCCCGACGGCTTCGCCGTCACGGTCTATGCATCAGCAAGCATCGACAGGGACGCCATGGTCGCCATCCAGTCCATGCTGGGCGACGTCGGCATCACCGCCAACCTTGAGTTCCCCGAGGCCGGGGCGGTCTCCGAGCTGCGCCAGAACTGGACGGGGCTATTTGTTAACTCAATCGGCGCCTTCCCCAATATGACCAGTATGTTCGGCATGTACTTCGATCCGGATTATCTGTATTATCCCAGGATGTGGCGCCCTGACGACATCGCCGACCTGTACAAGCAGAGCAGGACGACGGAACTGCTCGACCCCAGACTATTGGAAGCTTATCACGCGAAGCTGATGGAAAATATGTTGGCGATACCGCTGTACAATCTATTCAGCTCCTATATCATCCGCAACGAATTCCACGATACGGGGTTTACCGAATGGGGCTCCGGTACCCAATGGACCTCATGGCGCGTCTGGAGGTCGTCGAAATAACTACTCGTACCGGAAATACAAAAATGCTTGATTAAATCCGGCGTCTGATACATAATGAAAAGATAAGCGAAGAGGAGGGGAAACCATGAAAAAAGCACTCGTGTTATTACTCACGTTAACTATGTTGCTCTGCCTGGTTGCCTGCGGTTCCGGTGGTAATCAGGGCGGCGGTTCGACGACTCCATCCGCGTCTACGCCAAGTACAACGACTCCCTCGACGCCTTCGGCAACTACGCCCGCGGCGCCCCAAGGCCCGCCAACCGGCCCGGAAGGGCAGGAGTACGGCGGCGTACTCAGAATGACAAGCTCGGCGACTTTCCAAGAGCCATTTGGGCTTCCCTGGCTGTACCAGACCATGAACCGCCCTTTGGCGCCATTCGGAGAAGCGCTGGTACTGGAGACGCCTTACGGAGATATGTCGCCTTTCCTGGCCAAGTCCTGGGATATCGACATGGACAAGCTGGAGATCACCTTTTATCTGAGAGACGACGTGACCTTCGCCGACGGATCCAAGTTTAACGCCGACGCGTGTAAATGGAACTATGATAATTATATCGAAGCGAAAGTCATGAACCCCTCGGTGGCTGCCTTTGAGGTCCGGGGAGAGTACGAGCTCACCGCCGTACTACGGGACTACAACAACAGTTTGTTAAACATTTTCGCCTCCCGGGGCCAGTGCCTGGTCTCCAAGGAAGGTTACGAGAAGAACGGCGAAGAATACTCGCTGCATCATTCCATCGGTACCGGCCCCTTCGTGCTGACGGACAGGCAGCCGGGCCTGCGGGTGGAGTTTGAGCGGCGGGACGACTACTGGCAGCCCGGTAAGCCTTATCTGGACGGCGTCGTATACATCGCCATGGGCGACGTCATGACTCAAAACGCCGCCATGATGTCAAGCGGCGACGACGGCGTGGACGTCGTACAGACCGGCGCCGGGGAGCAGATCGCTACTCTGCTGGCCAACGCCGATTGCTACAGAAGTTTTTTCCCGGGCGGACCTACCAGCTTATTCCCCGACAGCATGAATCCCGACAGTATATTGGCTATACTGGAGGTCAGACAGGCTTTAGCTTACGCCATCGACCGCGACGCCATCTGCGAAGCCAGGGGCTTCGGCGCGTGGACCCCGGGGGTGCAGATCATACCGCCGCCTTACCCGGGACCCCTTCCCGACTCCTATAACCTCTACTACGATCCGGCTAAATCGAAGGAACTCCTGGCCAAAGCCGGTTATCCCAACGGTTTTACAATCCCCATGCACGTTCCCGCCGCGGTGGACAGGGACGCCATCGTCGCCGTGCAGAGCATGCTTGGCGATATCGGGGTCATCTGCGATATGGACTTCCCGGAAGCCGGAGCGTCCACCGAGCTGCGCAATAACGGCTGGGACGGCATCTATGTCGCTACGCATAGCCCCCTGGCCAACGCCATCAGCTCTTTCCGTCTGAACTTCGACCCGGATTTCCTGTATTATGTGAGCGTGGCCCGGCCTCCCGGATACACGGAGGTGTATACGCAAGCCAGGACAAGCCGTGTAGTCGAAGAAAGCCTGGTGCAGGAGATCCATAAGCTCTTTTTGGACAATATGACCATCATTCCCATCTGGAATACTTCCACCAGTTATGTAATCCGGAGCAATATCCATGATTCCGGTTTGGGCGAATGGAGCTCCGGGACTCAGTGGCTGCCGGAGAACGCCTGGAGGTCGTCAAAATAGTTTATCAATGTTGTTCATTATAACCACAAATTAAAGGAGGCAATGAAAAATGGGTTTGGCTAAAGGAATTTTTCAGGTGGATACCCACGTACACGGCCAGCGGCACGCGTACGGGTTCCAGGCTAAGGGCGAGAAGGCGGACTACGCCACGCTGGCCGACGGCATGACGCTTCACGCCGTGGTCTACAGCAACGCGCCCAGGATGATTTATCACATGGACCGGTACGGCATAGACGTATCCTGTCTGCTGCCGGCTTTCGGCATGACCAATAAGGTCAACATGGAGATTATGAAAGAGTACCCC
>Ga0082212_10005485_pt1 | contig 17280 bp, 16 predicted proteins | sample TergutNt197P3_FD_71548 | JGI IMG/M metagenome (GOLD analysis project Ga0082212, IMG submission 71548) | Neocapritermes taracua P3 segment gut microbial communities from Petit-Saut dam, French Guiana - Nt197 P3 | ecosystem: Host-associated > Arthropoda: Insects > Digestive system > Gut ... | reverse complement strand
ATTCCGACCCTTTCGACAGAGTTATGATTGCCCATTGTATTCAGTCCAAATACACTATGATTAGCGCAGATGCAAAATTCCCGCATTATAGACAATTCGGATTACATTTAATTGAAATTTAAATAATTTTCCCCTCCAAAACATATCAAAAATGTCGTATCTTTGCGGGTGAATTATAAACAATATAAACGTAAAATATATTACAACATGACATAAATTATCGTGCATAGAAGCACAAAGACTGACGTTATTGCTTAATTTGGTGTTCTAAACTTCTACAAACAGATACCAACCATTAGTTGATGAGAGACTACGTTCACGAAAAACCGTGGATTTTGTCCTAAAATTAATGGTAGGTAGTAGAAGACCTTGAACACTAAACAGATAAAGTTCACGGTCTTTTTTATTTGTTTGATTTTGAAAATAATATATGGCTGTCAATATATGAAACAGAATCGTAACTGTTCCCCAAAAAATGCGAAGTGAAACTGCAAAAACACTTAAATAATCTTGCAGGAAAGAGCAGAAACTTTCTAAAAAACGGGCAAGACCTGCGAAGCCGTATTAGAACAGGAAATTAATGAATATCTGAAAAAGGACAGATGTAAAACAAATTGTAAAATGAATAAAGGTCTTTTATTTTTGGGATTAATAGTGATGATATATTTAATAATTCGAGAGATTACTAAAAGAAGAAAGCAAAAAGCAATAGAAAAATTAGGCAAAGAAGTCCGTGAAAAATTAAAAAATGATTGGAATGCGGGGAGAACAGATGCAAGAAGAATTATGGGAGAATTGAATTATATTATTGATGAAATTAACGAATATTGGGAGCAAAATGAATATTTTAGAAAATCTTATCAAGAGGCAGGAGGGAGTAATCCGGCTATATTCGAGGGATATAATTCATTTATGAGCGGAAAATTTCTTCAATCTAAGGAAGCGAAAAGAGAAGAAAGGAGAATAAAGGAGGAAGCAAAATTATTTAAAATTACGAAAAAAACGTTGGATGATTATATAAAAAAAGAGTGGAATCCACGCATTGAAATTTTAAAAGAAAATTCCATTAATTATTATTCTGATAAAGAACTGCGTGATGCTTTCACTCAATTTTGTAATGCTGACATAGAAATACAGCAATTGACGATTGAAGGGGAAAAAATCCAAGAATTAAACAAAACCCTAAAGGTTGCAGGTATTGTGCTTGTTGCTACTACTGGATTAGCTTTAGGAGCAATGAGGGCTGTCAATAGATCTGTTAATAGGCAATCGTTGCTTAACAATCTTGGCGTATGATATAAACATCATATAAATCACATTAAAATCCCCGTTCAAACAACCACCGCCACCTCCGCCAGCCCATTAACGCGGTAAAGTTTTTTATTGTCGAGGCATTGGCAATAGTAATAAGTACGTGCTTTGTGTTGTTTTTTGAAGGTGCGTCCGTTGAGGGTAAAGAGGGCGTTTTCGGGGAGGGAGTGCAGTAGCAGGGCTTTTTTCCGGTCGTAGTTTTGCAGGGCGATGGTTAAGTTGTAGTCGGCGGCGGATGAGGCTTTGGGATTTTTCAGATGACGTTGTAAAATCTGTTTCAGGTCGGACGGGAAGATGTCGTTTTCGAGCAGGGGCGTCATCATGGCGACAAACGCCGTTTTCCACAGACGTCCGTGCGGTTCAAGGCGAAATCTGTTTTTGTTCCACACCTCCAAATGCGCCATTTCGTGTACCAGCGTAATGAGAAAAGCGTAGGGATTCAATCCGCCGTTGACGCTGATTCGGTGATGCGGATGTTCGACGGGCGGACGGTAATCGCCTTGTTTGGTGGTGCGCCGACGGGTTATTTTCAGGTGAACGTTGTTTTTGTCTAAAAAAGGAAATACATAATCGATGGCTCCGGCAGGGAGGTATTCGGATAGAGCGTTTTTCATTGGTAACTAATTGGTTATAAAGACGTAAGTGTTTTCCGGATAGGTGTTTTGGTACGAAAATTTCGGACAGTTGCAGCCTTTCTTATGTTTTTTACGGTTGTGCGTGGAGTGATGACTCGTTTTACAAGCCGACAGACACAACAAACACAGCAGCAGAAAAATGATCGTTTTATACAGGCGTTTCATCGATAAACTTTTATGATTAAACGGCGACTTGCGCGGTTTATTTTTAATTTTTATTTCATAATCGAAAAAACCGTATCTTTGCCAAAGAATTAGTAAGTGGTTATGATGAAAAAAACAAGGATATACATAGATACTTCCATTGTTGGCGGGTTTTTCGACAAAGTGTTTGCTGCCGAAACGAGAGCCTTATTTGAACGCTTGAAAAACAGAGAGGTTGTTTTTGTGCTTTCCGGCGTGTTGAAAAAAGAGTTATTGAATGCGCCTTCACAGGTGAGAGATTTGCTGAAACAGTATGACGAACATTGTTTTGAACATGTAGAATTAACTACAGAGGCAGAAATTCTTGCGAATTATTATATTGCCGAAAAAGTTGTTGGCGCTTCCAGTTTGGAAGATTGCCAACACATAGCCCTTGCTACCATTAACAAAGTAGATGTACTTGTGAGTTGGAATTTTAAACATATTGTAAATCTTAATCGCATAAAAGGTTACAACAGCGTAAATATGAAAATGGGATATATTACCCTCGAAATTAGAAACCCAAAAGAATTAATAGATTATGGAAATGACTAAATTACCCGAAGACTTTGATTGTCTCGAAATGAAAAAACAAATTCAGGTAAAAATTTATACTGAAATTAAGGATATGACGACAGAAGAACGTATTGCCTATTTTCATATCCCACCTGAAAAAGACCCGTTTAGAGGTAAAATGAAGATAACTCAACCCATTGTTACATCTCCTACACGTGCGACTTTTAGGAAAAAGAAAGAATTAGTTTAATACTTACCTTTTACACCATTAAAAACGAACTATGAAATCAATTTTTATCACAGTTTTTTGGATTTTGTGTGTGCCTGTTGTTTTGATGGGCAGCAATCCGTGGAGACCGTCGGGGGCGCGTCAGGCGGGGTTGGGCGGAGCGTCGGTGGGGGTGTCCGATGTGTGGTCGGCGAGTAACAATCAGGCAGGGATGGCGTTCTTTCAACTACCGGCGGTGGGCGCTTATTTCACCAACGCGTACTTTCTCGAAAATTTGAGTACCAAAGCGATAGCAGCGACCATGCCCTTCAAAAAAGGCGCCTTCGGCATCACCGCCAACTATTTCGGATATATCAATCACAACGAAATCAACGCCGGATTATCCTACGCCCAACGTTTCGGAAACGCCCTTTCAGCCGCCGTACAACTCGATTATCTCCATCTCGGACAGGGTGGTTTTGACGATTTACCCAACAAAAACGCCGTCTCTTTCGAGTTGTCGTTGATGGGGGCTATCACCAAAAATTTCTCGGTGGGGGCGCACGTTTTCAATCCCGTAGGCGTGAAGTACAACGAATATGCCACCATTCCGGCGTGTTATCGGCTGGGGTTGGGTTGGTTTCCGGTGAAAGAGGTTTTGGTAGTCGCGGAAATGGAGATGCAAACCGACGAAAAAGCAAACATCAAATGCGGCGTAGAATATAACCCGTTGAAAATAATATCCTTACGAACCGGATTTTCTTCATATCCCCAACTGTGGGATTTCGGCATCGGGCTGAATCTCAAAGATTTCACCATCGACCTGACGCCAACATGGGACATGACGCTCGGCTGGTCAACCCACGTATCATTATCGTACCAATTTAACAAATACAAGCAATGAAACGGGGCTTAAAATATGGCTTTTTGTTGTTTTTCCTCTCCATAACCCTGTCGGTTTTTTCGCAAATGCCCACGCAGGAAGAACGCGACCTTTTGGTAGAACGCATCGAAGACCTTTTTTCGGCACAGGAAGAAGACGCTCAAATTGATTTAAGCGAAATTATTGACGCCGTTGAAAATCTGCGTCAAAATCCGGTTTATATCAACAGCGCCGACCTCGAAGAACTGTCGCGGCTTTTTTTCCTCGATGAAATGAAAATCCACAAAATCATCGCCTACATCGCCTCCTACGGCGCTTTTGCCTCCACCAACGAACTGTATGGCGTGGACGGACTTAATGCCGACGAAGTCAGTTTAATCATCCCTTTTATCACTTTGGAACAAAAACCCATCACCCGCAAAACGACCGCAAAAGACGTTTTTACCAAAGGAAAACATCAAATCATCGGACGCTACCAGCGCGTATTGCAGGAACAGCGCGGCTACATGGAAGATTCTATCGCCAAATCGATGAAATATGCGGGCAACCCCGACAAATATTACCTGCGTTATCGTTACAAATATAAAGACCAATTCAGTTTTGGCGTTACTTCCGAAAAAGACGCAGGAGAAGAATTTTTCAAGGGCAGCAACCCCTACGGGTTCGATTTTTACTCTGCTCATCTTTTTATAAACAACAAAAATCACTGGCTAAATAAAGCCGTCGTGGGCGATTATCACCTCACTTTCGGACAAGGGCTGACGATGTGGTCAACCTACGCCTTCGGAAAACCTGCCGACGGCGTTAGCATCAAACGCTCACCCAACGGCATCACACCCAACACCTCCGCCAACGAAAATCTCTTTTTTCGCGGAGCCGCCGCCACCTTAAAATTTAACCGGCACTTCATCACCGCCTTTGCCTCCCACCTGAAACGCGACGGCAGTTTTTCTGTGGACGAGGAAGGAAATATCATCCAATTTTCCTCTTTCACCAACGACGGAATGCACCGTACCGTCAACGAAATAGACAAGAAACACATTGTCGGTCAAACAGTTATCGGCGGACGTTACGAATGGCGCGGCTTCAACCTGCGCATCGGCGCCACCGGATTTACCTCCCAAACAGACATTCCCATCGTTCCCGACGACAGACCTTATAACCTCTACGCCTTTTCGGGAAAATCGCTCTCCAATGCGGGTGTGGACTTTGTTTATCTATATCGGAAGTTTGAATTTTTCGGCGAAGGCGCTTACAGCAGTCATGGCGGATTTGCCGCGCTCGGCGGCTTAAAAGCACATTTGGCGTCGCGGTTTGAAGCCACATTATCAGCACGTTACTACGAAAAAGATTATGCCAACTTCTTCTCCAACGCTGTCGGCGTCAATTCCACCAATTCCAACGAAACCGGAATTTTCGCAGGCTTTAACAGCATCATCTCCTCCAAATTTACACTCAACGGCTACGCCGAAACATACCGTTTTCCTTACATGAAATATCAAATCTACGCCCCCACGCGCGGCAACGACTATTCACTGCAACTCACATATCGTCCTAATCGCGTGATTACTATGTATTTACGCTATCGTAACTCATACCGCGAATATGGAGAAAGCAGCGACACCATCAAACAAACCTACTCCCGCATCAAAAACAACATCCGCTGGCAAGGCGATTTTACCGTTTCTAAAAATATCACCCTGAAAACACGTGCGGAATACATTCATAATCAAGGAAAAGAGAACAACAGCGGTTTTATGATGTATCAAGATTTCATCTATCGCACCACCGACAGCCGCTTTTCCACCGCCTTCCGCTACGCATGGTTCAACACCGACAGTTACGACGAGCGTTTTTACGCCTACGAAAACGACCTGCTCTACGTCTTCTCCGTGCCGGCGTATTACTACAACGGCAACCGCGTTTACCTCATGTTTTCCTACAAAATAACCGACAACATAACCCTCTGGCTACGCATCGCCAACACTTCCTACTCCAACCGCGAAACCATCGGCTCCGGCGGCGAAGAAATCTACGGAAACAATAAAACAGACGTGAAAGCGCAGGTGGTTATAAAATTGTGATTTTTTGTAGTACTTTTGCAAAAAATTATATAATGACACAACAACAAAAACGTATTGCAGCCATACACGACATTTCCGGTTTTGGAAAATGCTCATTAACAGTGGCTTTACCTATTCTTTCTGCTGCCGGAGTGGAGACTTCCGTCATTCCGACAGCCGTACTTTCTACCCACACGGGCGGGTTTACCGGATTCACCTACCGCGACCTGACGGAAGATATCCGCCCCTTTGTACAACATTGGAAATCGCTCAACCTGACGTTTGACGCTATCTACACCGGCTTTTTAGGCTCGTTTGAACAAATAGAGTTGATGAAAGAGGTTTTTGATACTTTCAAAACAAAAGACACCCTGATTATGGTCGATCCGGTGATGGCTGACAACGGCAAACTTTACGCCATTTTTCCGCCGGAATTTCCAGCCGGAATGCGCTCTCTGTGCGAAAAAGCCGATATGATTGTCCCCAACATCACCGAAGCCTCGTTGCTCGTGGACGAACCTTATTGCGACGGTCCTTATACCGAAGATTATATCGAAATGCTGATAAAAAAGTTACACGCTCTGGGTCCGAAAAAAATCGTTTTGACAGGCGTCTTTTTTGACGAAAACAACTTGGGAGCAGCCACTTACGACAGCGATTGCGGTAAAGTAGAATATGCTTTTGCACCGCGTATCCCGGGTTATTTTCACGGTACGGGCGACGTCTTTGGAAGCGCCTTGCTGGGCGCACTGCTCAACGGATTTGACCTGCAACGAGCCGCACAAATTGCAGTAAACTTTACCGCCGGAAGCATACAACGCACTTTCGAAGCAAAAACAGACATCCGCTTCGGCGTCAATTTTGAACAGACGATACCTTCGTTTTTGAAGGAATTGGGAGTTTAGCACGCAATTTCTATGCTACCACTCGTTTCCTAACGAGTGGTACATGGATCGGAGTTTCCAACTCCGTTTGTTGCGTTGAAAACGCAATACCAACTACCCTTCGTTAGGAAACGAAGGGTAGCAAAATTAAAAATTAAAAAATCCCAAACATTCTCGCGAGATATACCAAGTATTGATGGTATCTACATAAATTGCCGGTGTTTTGGTTTGAAATATCTGCTGATTCAGGCGTACCTGATTGCTATTCGCTTCGATGATCATTGTTGATTTTTCATCTTTGCGAGGTGTGATTTTTAAAATCTGACCGTTTGATTCTATTTTAAAATTTATCTCTTTGAATATTTTCGTTACGGGGCAATAATATTCGTTTGTCAAATCATCCAAAGAGTTAATTTCTATGGCATCGCATAAATAGCGATTGATTTCAGGCGCTGTAACCAATCCCGTCAAACGATTATTTTGAGGGTGATAAATGGCTAAAAAAACATCTTCGCCGGTATGCCCGTGTGTTGTAAATCCAATATAAGTACGTGATTGTAATACTTTGGCAATGATGCCATTAAGAGAATCTTTCTTTTTTTGATTTTGAAGATTTTGTTGATAGATTTCTTTGGCGTCATGAATCATTTTTATGGTATCCGAAGAAATATTTGAAATTCCCCAATATTTTTGAATAACCGGTTGAATAGAGTCTTGTGGCAGGTTTGTTAAATATTCGGTGATAAATTCAGATGTTTTTGTACATTTTATCAATGGTTCCATCAGTTTTTTTAGCGACAAAGTATCATAAAAGCCATCGGAACGGCTATTTCCGATACTTATTCCGCCGTTTCCGTGATCGGGGCAAATCACAATCAAAGTTTCGCCATTGGTTTTTGCAAACTCAACAACTTCTTTCACAACTGCATCAAAAGCAAGCATTTCGGATATAATGCCAACGGGGTCGTTCAGGTGGCTCGACCAGTCAATTTTGCTTCCTTCTACCATCAGAAAAAATCCTTGTTCATTTTTTGACAACAGATTGATTGCTTTTTTTGTCATTTCAACTAATGAAGGTTGTTTTGTGGTATCGCGATCCCAATCGTTGGCAATATATTTTTCTCCAAAGAGCGCCCATAATTTTGTTGCGTTGGATTTACGAAATTTTTCCAAATGGTCTTTGATAACTTCGTAACCGGTATTTTTAAGAAACTTTTCCTGTTCTTGCGTTAATAATCCAACGCCTCCTCCTATCAGAACATCAATGGAATTATGTATCATTTGAGTTTGAATAGCGTTATAATTGTTTCTGTTGTACCAATGTGCAGCAGTTCCTGCCGGTGTTGCGTGAGGAAATTCACAGGTAAAAACCAATCCTGTTGCTTTGTTTTTTGCAATACGCGCCGCTTCCATAATCGTTATGCAGGGAGAATAACTTCGTTCTGAATCGATGGGCAATAAATCATTGTGTTCATCTTTTGGCGGATACATACTAACAAATTGTGTTTGAGAAAGATAGCCTGTCATATAAGCGCTCATGGTAGGAGCCGAATCGCCAATGATAGCATTACTGCTGTGTGTTTTAACCATTCCGCAAACGAGCGAATCTATTGCCAAACGACTGTTTTGATTGGAATTTTGATAGATTTGATACCAGCGAGATAAAGTTAAACTGCTGCTACTGGCGCCATCGGGTACCATAAAAATAATATTTTTAATGTTTTGGGCAAAAATGCCGCCTGCATACACACAAAGAAAAACTACAATAAAAAAAATCCGTTTCATAACTTAATTATTAACAGCCACAAAAGTACAAAAAAATTTAACACAAAATGTTTTTCAATGAATATTTTCTTTACTTTTGCAAATTATTTATAAAATGAATTTGTTAAACACTAAAATATAAAAGTTATGAAACATAAAAAACTATTTTTACGGTTAGCATTATTTATATCATTCATTCTAACAGGTTTTGTGATTTGGTGGGCGCTAAATAACGAACATGAAAGTTTAATTTTCGGCGCTTATTTTCCAATATGGTTCTTTATAGTTTCTCATATTTGGAGAAATCTTCCAAAAAAACCCGAACCGGACGATACAGAAGACATACGACGATATAATAAACAAGGATATTATGCCATTCCGCTACTTTTAGTATCATTCGTTTACATTTTGGTAGTATTTTTTTCCCTCCGAGATGATGATAATATATGGTGGTTTCTGATAGGAGGAGGAATATTTTTAGTAATAGGACTTATTTGGACGCTTGATTTAAGAAAACAGTCAAAACAATCATTAAGCGGACAAGATAATTGTATTGTTGAACCGGAAAAATTTTGGCGCGTACTATGGAATATGCTGCCTGCACGTTTTGGCAATGAAAAAAATCCGATATTAAATGTTTTAATTATCCATTCGGCACAAGGAGAACATCAAGCCAAACAGATGCAACAACGATATGAGCAGGCAAAAGATGAATTATGGATAGACCAACATTCATGTAAAGGTAATAATAAAAACCAATTAATAAATAAATTAACCGCCATAAATTATATTGGAGTACATTTAATTTATACAGAAGATATTAGATCGGAAATGCCATGGGTAAAAGAACTATGCGACGAATGGGCTAATAATAATCCATCAAAACCTATTGTATATACAAATTGTACCGATGAAACATTGCCTTTTAACTATGGTATCAGCAACAAAGATTCTGATGGAATCTTACGACTTTTTCAACGAACACATACCCTTTCCGAATCATGGCGCGAACAGGCAGGTATTCAACATAAATCGTTTTGGTGGATATTTATTTCCTTTATCATAATTTTAATAGGACTTGGAGGGTTATTTTTTTTCAATAACATGAACAACAATAACTCTATAGTTTTAGTTGGTGGTGGAACGGTAAAAACATATCTTAAAGAAAAGATTGATAATAAAAAGTTTTCAGTCGATAATTTACTATTTATTCCAATGCCAAGTGGAGATGGCTGTAAGCAACTTGGCGACGAAGGTTTTATGCAACAATTACAAGGAAACGTAATTATTATGTCGTCTAAACAGCAAGATACCAGTGCTTTCAACTTAAAAAATGGTACTCGTATAGAACATATTCTCGAAATACCTTTATGTACAGAGGACAAGTTCTATATTAGGTCAAACTGTCGTAACATTAATGAGAATGATAAAGATACAAGTATTAGTTTAAAATCTTTGGAAGAAAAGATAAAAACTTACGACAGTATCATTATATATCGAACCAATGTAAACAGTGGTACATACGATTTTTATAAAACTCTAATTGAAAACTTGGAAAATATGGGGAAAAAAACGGTGCCCTACGATGAGAAGTCCAGTTTTCCGGAAAAGCAAAAATATATTATTTTGACCCGTACTTTCTATGACCCACCTGCGGCTGTTGCAAATTTAAATACACAAATATTATATATTGAAGATGAAAAAGGAGAAATAGAGGCAGAAGATTTATTTTTATATATACCTATTACCAAATATGAATTAAACAAGCATAATAAGTATATAATTCCAGATAAAATTTATGGTTTTTTGAATAGTCTTGAACTAGGTAAATTTCAAAAAGAAATTTATATACACTTGACAGAAAAAATAATCAATTATAACAAGGTAACGTCACAAGAAACTTCTATGATGAAAAAAATGTAACCGTTCCCACTCGTTTCCTAACGAGTGGTATATGGTTCGGAGTTTCCAACTCCGTTTGTTGCGCTGAAAACGCAATGCCAACAACCCTTCGTTAGGAAACGAAGGGTAGCAAAATCAGGAAACGAAGGGGAGCAAAAGGGATAAAATCACTTTTTCTTTGACGCTTCGTATTCCGCATTCAATCCGTCTAAGATTTCTTGCGTGATGTCGAGTTGCGGTTCGCCGTAGAGGACGCCGTTGATGCCGGCTTTTTCCAAAATCAGGGTATATTGGTGATTGGCGTTGTAGCGTTTGATGTAGTTGATGACGCTGTCGGCGGTGATTTTATTCTTTTCCAACAGTTGTTGCTGTATTTCCGCCATAAACTGCTCTTCCATTTTACGCAATCTCACGCCTCTTTGGGTCAGTTCTTCCTCTTTTGCTTGCTGCTGTTGCAGCGTCATGGAGGCGCCGGTTTGCAGATAGGCGTTATAGTCGGCTTCCAACTGGGCTTGGGAGGCATACAACTGTTTTTCTTTGGCATTAGAAAATTTTTCTACTTCTTTTTTCGAATCTTCCACCAACGCATATTTCTGTAAAATGCTATCGGTATCTACAAAAGCGATACGCAGTTCTGCCGGCGCTTCGGAGTCATTTACAGGCGTTACGACCGACGTCGGCGCAGAGGTGTTACGACAACTGTTGCCGCAAAAATAGAGACAAAACAGAATAAGAACGCCCGCCAAACTCAATCCGCCAAGTATAAGCGGTAGCAGGTTGTTTTGTTTTTTCTCAACAGGTTTCATTTCGATGATTTCATCTTGACTATCAATGTTTTGTGTTTCTTGAAAGTCGTTTTCAAAAGGATTTTTTTCTTCGTTCATGGATATTTAAATTTTTATTATGTTGGGATGGTTATTTATAAATTGTATTGCTATTTTTCCTAGATATTGTTTCTTGGCAAATAGGTATTGACTTATTGTCTTTAAAATATAGGGGACTCCTAAAAATCATTTTTTACATTTAAATTTTTCAAAAAGTTGGAACCCCGTTAAAACCTTTTGAAAAGTCTTTAAAAATTTGCCGCAAAATTAGTAAAATATTTTATTTGACAATTTTTTTTAATAGGGCAAACGCATTAAAACCTTATTTTTACCTAATTTTTTTAACAAAACAACCTCAATAGCAACATAATACGGCGAAAATCAACCTCATTACTTCATTGAAAATTCACATTAAAAAATAAGGTAATGAGGTTGGATTGCATTGTAATCCATTGCTATTGAGGTTGTTTGGTCGTTTGAATGAGGTGAAAATGAAGTTTATTTTTTTTTAATGCGTTTGCACTGTTTTTTTAAACTTAATTTACAATGTTTAATTTTTGGGTTTTACCATTTTTTAGTGTGGAATAATGTGAGATTTCTCATTTCACTACATTTCATCCCTTTACTTTCCACACAAAAAATGGTATAACAAAAAAAAGGATGCCAATCGGCAGCCTTTTTTAGTTTACTTTTTATCTTTTAAATTCTGTCTTTTTATCTTTTGTGGTTTTAATCGGCTGTTTATCATTTGATTGCGGTTCTTCTTCGGGTTCCGAATAGTCATTCCAACTTTCTTCTTCATAAGTATCTATCGACTGTTCTTCTTCGTAACTTTCGTATTCTTCGTAGTATTCTTCGTTTTCAGACTCTTCGTAGTACTCTTCTTCTTCGTAATATTCTTCGTCCGATTCGACGATGGTTGTCTCTTCGTACTCTTCAACGTCGTTTTCCGGCATGGTAACGATGTCGTTTTCTGCCGTTTTTGGCGCTGTTTCGTTGCACGATGTTGCAAAAATCATCAGGGAGACGGCGACTAAAAATATGAGGTTTTTCATCTTATTATTATTTTAAATTTCGATATTTGAGGCATGGTTTGATGTGATTTTGAAGCCCCCCAAGCCCCCCGAAGGAGGGGTGTCCACCCCTCAGCCCCCGGACGAGGAGCCTGTCTTAAAAGAACGCTGATGACGCGGATAACACGGATTTACACGGATAATAAATGTATAATGATTTGGTAAACATCTAATTATCAATAATATAAAAATCTGCGATAATCAGCGTCATCAGTGTCATCCGCGTTCAAAAACACTTTTGAGACAACCTCGTACTTGGATGCACGTGGTTCGGGAAAGCGTGGCGTTTGCCAAGCCTCCCCCCTTCGGGGGGAATGAGGGGGGCTTCTCTACTTTTTCACAATACTTGCAAGGATAGTCTTTACATCGGCGTCGTTTAACGTAATTTTACTGTCGTCCATTTCCAACCAGATGAAAGCCTGAAACATATCGTTTCCAACTGACGTCCAAATTGCAGCGACGGCGCTTCTTTTATCGCCATATCCTATCTGCATTTTTCCGGTAAACCCTTCCCAGCGGAGGTCGCCCGTTGTAAAAGGTTCCATATCCGCCACATCTTCATAATACGTCTTTCCAAATGACGTTGTGGATTGGTTTGGACGGAAATAGAGCGTCATTCCGGGTGTATGCGACATATCATACGCCTCTTTTGCGCCTTTGTGAATGCCAATCTCATTCGGATTGACGTCATCAACATTGCCGTTTTTGTAGAAAGGAAATGCTTTCCATCCTGTTGGAACAAGTACGCTCATGGCGTCGGTGGAATAGGTTTCACCGGAAATTTTACTACTGCTGCTGCCGCTGCCGCTTGCGCCGCCGCAGCCTGCTACTAACCCGATAAACATCAGGCTCATTAATACTACATTGATACTTTTCATGGTTCTAAAAATTTTTAATTATTATTATTGTTAATTGTTAATTGTTTGTTGTTTGTGTATTGTAGAGACGCAATGCATTGCGTCTCTACGGTATGTCCCGTTCCCGTTATCAATGAACATTCCATAGGAATGTATCGCTCGGTAGAAAAAGAACGCCCCACAATAATCGCACCCCGTAGGGATGCGTCCGATGATGGTGTCATACCTACGGCATGACGGGCATGGGAAATGCCTGTTTCTACCGAGAGATAATCCCTAACGGGATATTTTTTTATCATGTTCATCATTTTAATCATCTTAAAGCCTGTACTGAACGAAGTGAATGTATCATAGTTCAGACAAATCGCAAATCGCATATCCAATTAACTACCACCGCAAATTTTCCGGTATTTCATCGTTATTTCTGCGGAAGACAACTTTTCTATCCTTTATATCAGCGATGAGGATGTCGCCTTCTAATGTAAATGAGGCAGAACCGCCTTCGGGCATTGGAAGGTCGATGCCTTTTTCTTTATATGATTGAATGGTTGCTTTTTGCGCCAGACATTCTTCGCTAACGCCGTCGGTGAAGGTCATCACATTATCGTTCCATGTGCCTTCTACGAGGTTGCCGATTTGCCAATAGGTGAATGTGAGGTTGGCGTGTACCGTACCGTCTTTGCGGAAGAGGATGCCGTCGTTGTCGTTGCCGAACATTTTCAGGTTGTCGAGTGTTTGTGTAGCATTATCCTGCGTTATGGAGCGGATTTTGAAAAAATCTTCTTCTCTGCCTTCGCAGATGGCAAGGGCGCTTTGTTCCGTGTCCCATGTAAGTTGTACGGTAGATAGCACTTGTTCTAACAATGCTTTGTCGGCTTTACCTCTTACTTTCACGGCGTCATTGTTGTCAAAGATTTTGACTATCACAGTGTTGTCGTCATCGTAAAAATCTTCGCTTTGTGCTGCTTCTTTCAGGATATATAACACGGTGATGTCCGGCTCGTCATCCATATCGCGGAGGGGTAACATGGTGATGCTTCCGGGGAGAATAGATGTTGAAAAAGATTTCCATCCGTCGGGGCAAACAGCGGTCATACGTCCGGTAACAAAACCGTCGGTGATGGATACTTCTGCTGTTCCGCCTCCGCTTGGCGTTCCGCCGCCGCTTGGCGTTTCGTCGGAAGAGTCGGAATCTTCAATGTCGAATGCCGGAGGTTCTTCGTCGCTACGCCGAAACATCCATGGGTCTTCATCTAAACTGCCGCTGATACCGAATTTCAACACATCACCCTCTAACGAGTAAGGATAGTCATCACCTTCAATGGTAATGGTGTTTTTTTCATTGTTCCAAACAGTTTTCATGGCGTCACCCATTATCATTATTTCTACGGTGTTGTCTTTGTGAAAAAGTAAGGCGGCTCGCGCTCCTGCCTCTTCAGCCGACATCATTACACCATCAGTTGATACGGACTCTATTACAAAATAGTCCTGTTCTTTTTTACTACATAAATTATTCATTTTACTAAGGTTTTAGGTTATTAAATTTGTTAATCGTTAATTGTTAATCGTTAATTGTTAATCGTTAATTGTTAATCGTTAATTGTTCATTGTTAATCGTTAATGGTTAATTGTTAATCGTTAATGGTTCCCGTTCCCGTCATTGCGAGCGGAGCGAAGCAATCCAGTAGCCTCCCCCCAGCCCCCTCCGAAAGAGGGGGAGTTTGCCTCGCACAATCCGCCGCCGTCATTCCTGCGAAAGCAGGAATCCCCCTTCTTGTTTGCAGGGGATTGCGGGTTTGCCCCGCAATGACGCTGTATGGTATTTTTCATGTTTATTGCTATTTTATTATTACTACCTTTTTACTCTGGATTGCTTCCCCAATCAAGTTGAGGACTCCTCGCAATGACGTTGTATGGGTTTTTCTTTTAAATTTTATCCAATTCTTTTTGATAGGTATCGCGGAGGTTGTCAGCCATTTTACAGGTTAGTTTATCCATAATCGGTTTTAAGGCTTGCAGGTCGGTTTTTGTGCCGTGTAGCGCGATGGCTTTGATGGCGGCGTCTTTGAGTAGCCAGTTGGTGTTATTGTCTTTAATGAGTTCGGTGCAAACGGCGCAAAAGTTTTTCACGTTGAAATATTTGGTTCCGGCTTTCCAATCTTCGTAGGCGCTTCCTTTTGTTGAAATGGGGGAGAGGGAAGTCCAGTTGGGGATATTCTCTGTGCGCGGCGTTTTTTTCAAATAGTTTATAAAGGCGTTGTATGCTTTTTCGCTGGTATTTTTAAAAGAAGGGTAGTCATACCACAGGGCAGCTAGTGCGTTCATACAGTCGCCGTGCAGTTTTGCGTCGGCGTCGTTGTTAAGAATGACAACGAGCGGGTCGATAACTTTTTCATCGGCAAGTCTGGCAGACCATTTACAAGCGGTTTTTCGAACTTCCAAATCGCTATCGTTCATTAAAGTAATGATTGCGTCAACGGCGCCTTCTATCGATTTCGACCATGAGTTGCCCAGCGCTAATGCTGCATCTTTGCGTATTTTAGCATTTTCATGTTTAGCCATATCTAACAGATATTGTCCGACAACAGGATCACTGCCTTCGTTGCTTAATGCTTTAATGGCTTCGTGAATAACATACAGATTGGTTTCGTTGGCAATAAGTTCTTTGATGGCGTTTAGATGTTGGCTGTTCATGCCGTAAAGACTGTACGTTTTAATTAAAGCCCAGCGGCGTAGTTGCGGAGCCTCGTGTTTCATCATTTCAAAGACTAAATCGTCATAATTTGGAAAAGTCGCTTTATCCTTGCTTAATCGGCTAATAACGCTGTCGGATGCGTTTTCTTCCAACCGAAAATCATCATTGACGGTAGCAAAAGCATAGTTAAGGATGATGTTTTTGTACTCGGCGAGGGTTGGTTGTGTGGTATCGGCTATCGACGCCCACAGTTCATCTGCTGTTTTGTTTCTTGCAGGTTCTTGTTTCTGTTCCTGCTGTTGTGTTTGACCGTTTTCGGTTTTTGCGGATTCTTGTGCCGTTCCGCCGCCGCAGGCGGCTAAGGTTGCTATTGTAATGACTGCCATAGTTGTTAAAATTAAATTTTTCATGGTGTTTATGTTATAAAAGCCCCCCCAAGCCCCCCCGAAGGGGGAGGGGAGGTTGCACGCATTTTTTTATCGTTTCACAAATTTCGCCGTTTTTTCGCCGATTTTTATGAAATAAACGCCGGAGGGGAGAAATTCCACGTTGATGGTGGTGGTTTCGGGGGACGGTAACGACCGTAAGGACATTAGGGTTCTGCCCATGATGTCATAGATTGTAACCTCTCCATTCTCGTAATTCGTAATTTTTAATTCGTAATTGGTTGGGTTCGGATAAATTTTCAATTGTCCATTGTCCATTGTCAATTGTTCAATTCCCACCTCTTCGATGATTTTGATGGTTAGTTCTTGTTCGGCGGAGCCGGCAGCGTTGGTGGCTTTGACGGTGAAGGTGAAGTCGCCTTTGATGACGGGTGTTCCGGTGATTTCGCCGGTGGCGGGGGCGAGGGTTAATCCGTAGGGAAGAGTGCCAACGACAGCCCATTCGATGGGGGCGTCGCCGGTGGCTTCGAGGGTGGCGGTGTAGGGTTCATCTACTTTACCGTCGGGGAGGGTGGTGGTGGTGATAACGGGCGGTTCGAGTGTCAGTTGCAGATATTCAGGCATTTCTACCGTAGCGCCGAATAATCCGGGCAGTTTTCCGGCTTCGATGGTCCAAACGGGCGCTACGAAACGGTTGCCGAGCGTACCGTCGGTGTTAATAGTGGCTTTGGAAATATCGTCGCCGTCTTGTTTATCTAAACCGATATTACTCCAAGTGGCGCCGGTCATCTCTTCGAAGGCGACGTTGTTGGAGAGGGTGTTAGGTCCGTAGGTGGTATCTAAAAATCCTGCTACGCGTCCTAAGAATGAAGTCCCTGCGATGGTAGGGTTCAGGGCTGCGCAACTTGATATTTCGCTATAATCAACATAGCCTACGATGCCTCCGGCGTGGGTTTTTCCGGTTATTTTTCCGATGGAATAGCAGTTTTTCACTTTGCTGTAATCGACACAGCCTACGATGCCGCCGATGACTTCGTCGGAGGTTATTTCGCCGATGGAATAACAGTTGGATATTTCACCGCTTTCTGTCCAGCCT
>Ga0082212_10005484_pt1 | contig 17282 bp, 4 predicted proteins | sample TergutNt197P3_FD_71548 | JGI IMG/M metagenome (GOLD analysis project Ga0082212, IMG submission 71548) | Neocapritermes taracua P3 segment gut microbial communities from Petit-Saut dam, French Guiana - Nt197 P3 | ecosystem: Host-associated > Arthropoda: Insects > Digestive system > Gut ... | reverse complement strand
AGTCCTAACTGTCCATAGTCAGCCCATCCCCAGACCCAGAGGCTGCCGTCTGTTTTCAACGCTGCTGTGTGACCGCTGCCCGCCTCTACAGACAACCAGTTATTGCCATCGCCTACACGTGTTGGAGTGGCAATAAATTCCTCGTCAATGCCAACGCCTGTCTGACCATATACGTTCCATCCCCAGGCCCAGAGGCTGCCATCCTTTTTCAGCGCTAGTGTGTGACTGTAGCCTGCGGAGAAATCAGCCCAGTCATTATCTATATCCTCATCTATATCCTCTCCTGTTAAAACCTGTACGGGTGTTGGGATTCTATCCGCATACTCGCCGAAGTTTAGCCGTCCTCCTACATTCCATCCCCAAAACAACAGGCTGCCGTCTGTTTTCCGCGCCACATTGTGCGAGTCGCCCGCTGAAATAGCAACCCAGTCTTTTTTATCGCCTACCTGAATAGGATCAAAGCTATTTTCAATTTTTTCGACGTAGACAAATTGACAATTGCCGCCGATGCCTAGCTGGCACCACTCATTATCCCCCCACGTCCACAGACTGCCGTCCGTTTTTAAGGCCATGGAGTGCGTCGCGCCGGCTTCAACCGCCAGCCAGTTTTTATCCGTACCTACTTGAACAGGGGTATTGACATATTTATAGTCATATTCGTCGACCAGGTATTCATAGACCTCGCCCAACCCCAGTTGTCCATCGTCAGCCCATCCCCAGGCCCACAGTGTACCATCAGTTTTCACCGCTATTGTGTGCCATCCGCCGGTTACTACAGCGGCCCAGTCATTATCCGTACCCACACGTAACGGTGTGGAACTATAATCAGATTCAAAGGCAGCGCCTAGACCCAGTTGTCCGTAATCATTGTTTCCCCATGCCCACAGGCTGCCATCCGCTTTCAGCGCCATGGTATGTTTGGTACCAGCGGATATCCTGGCGCCGGCAATAGACGCCGTTACAATTACATCGCCAGACCTCGTTGCGTCAAGCAAGCCATCGGTGATAGTCGCGCCGGTCTCGCCGGCGTCTTTGACGCTCCATGTAATAGTCTTGTATGTGGCGTCGACCGGAACCACCGTGCCTTTAAGTTCAAGCGGTGTTCTTTGGTCTTTGTCATTTGGTTGTGCCGTCGCCGTCGTCGGTACGCCTATTATGTCCTCAACCGGTACGAAATCGCCATCGGCAGCATGCGCCGCATGCGGCATCGCAGCCGCCAGATTGGCCAGAAGCGCCAATGTAAATAGAATGATTGATAATTTATTGCGTTTCATTTTCTTTTCCTCCTTTTTTACTTATATACGCCAATAACCATCCGGTTTGGATATTTCTTTATAATTCCACTTACCCATAAAACGTCCGGGCTGGTTCGCGTAGTAACAGTATACTACGGAATCAAATAAAAAACGATATTGTGTTTTTACATAACCCGGATATTCAGGATAAATTCTCATGCGCGCCTGTGATTTGCTAAACCATGCACGGCAACGCTTACTCTGGTGGCTTTATGGGTAGGGTTTCATAACCTGGCCAGCGGGCAAAATGCCTCTCAAGTACTACAACGTCCATCTCGTCTACAACCCTGTCGCCGTTTACATCAGCGGCAGATTCATTGATTGCGCCGGGCCAGCGGGCAAAATGTCTCTCCAGCGCTGTAACGTCCATCTCGTCTACAACCCCGTCGCCGTTTACGTCGCCGTAAAGAATTACATCTATACTCAACACGCCGCCGTCGTCGATTGTTACCTTCCCGCCTCCGGCGTCGGCGAAGAAGTACGCTGCAACGGCAGGACCTGCGCCGGATTCGACTATAACGCCGCCGCCGGGTTTTGTCACCCATACTTCCATGCCCTTAGCAGGCGCGGCCACGCCGTTGCCGCCTGCTCCGGAACCAAGCATAATAAATGCGCCGGTGTAAAGATAAACATTGCCATTTACGTTTTCGCGAATTGCCGCTGTGCCGCCGAGGGTGAACTCGCTGCTTTCGGATATGAATACGCCGCCGCCGGTCACTGCGGTATTGCCGCTGATTTCACCGCCGGTCATGGCAAATACGCCGGCTTTCGCAACAAACACGCCGCCCCCCGTGCCGAATACGTCGCCATAGGCTGCATTGCCGCTGATTTTTCCGCCGGTCATAAAAAATTCGCCGCTGACACATATGCCAAACCAGTTGCAAGCGGCTTCTACATTCACGCCACCGCCGATAACGGCGGTATTACCGCTGATTTCGCCTCCGGTCATGGCGAACACGCCGCCATATACATACACGCCTCCGCCAGAGTACCCGCTGTTATTCTTCAAAACCGCGCCGGTTTTCATCACGAACTCGCCGCCCGCGACATATACAATGGAGGACGAATCGCCCTGATACACCCCCTTATTGCCGTCGACAATAATATTTTCAAAAACCAGTTTCGCGCCGTCACTTACGGTAAACATATAGCCGGAAAAGCCGCGTGTCAGGGTAAAAGGAACTGTCGCGTTCGCGCTTTTTATAGTCAGAGTTTTACCTTTTCCATTTTCGGGGATGTATAACCCGGAGGTAATTGGAAAGCCGGCCGTAACGGTTATAACCATATCGTCCTGGGCGACGGCGTACTCTTTTATCGCGGATTGCAGACTGTAAAGAGTATTCACGGAACAACAATAGGGGATGCCTCCATGCGCCACATATAGCGTGGTATTTCCCGCGCCGCCGTTCCAGGTTATGTTCCCTGCTTCAATGCCTGAATCGGTGTTCCTTGTAGGCGGAACAGTGTTGCTTGTATACGCGCTGTACAGTTTGGCGGAAGGGTCTGACGAGTCAGAAAACAGTTTTTTGGAGCCGCCCCACAAATCATTTAAATCGCCGTAATTGTAGCCCGTTGTACCGCGTAACGTCCGCAGGTTCTGCTGCCCTCCGTGCGCTTCAGCGATAGCCGCAAGGTAATGTGAATTTTTGCTGTTGCCTGATGTCACTTTTTTATCGATATGGTAAATCAGAAGTCCGCCCGAGCCTGAATTGGACGAAGTATTAACGCGATAAAAAGCGCCCCTGTCGTAGTTGTCCGCGGAACCATATTTCCTTTGCTGCAAAAGAAAATACTGGTCGGAGCTTGCGTCGGTGTTCACCCTGTAAATGTCAAGATGTGAATTTAGCGTTATATTGCCCGCATAACCGGATATTACCTCAGGAGTTACAAATCCATACGTGACCAGATTATAAGCATCGACATAACTTGGAGATGACCCGCTTGCTTCGCTGGTGGATTTTTTTGACCAGCTCCCCTGAGCCATGAGCGACCAGTACCCCTGTCCCTGGGTTTCGCCGTCATTCACGTTTGTCTGTGTGTCATATGTATCTATGAATTTATAAGCTGAATGTCCTAATTCGTGGCATATTATGCCGATTGTCAGCATATCTTTGACGGTATCCCCGGTTGTTCCATGAAACGCGCCCATGCCAAAAGCGCTTTCGATTTTGACGTTATTCGTCGAAGACCTGTCGGGCGAGTATGTCGACCCGGCCGATCCCCAAAAACTTGGTACGGCTCCGCTGCTGCTTGAACTTTCATACCCGTCAATAATGACACCGATGGACAATTCAGTGGTTTGCAGAGTCCCGTCTTTATTCGCGTCGAAAACTGAAAAATTAATACGTCCCTGCGCGGACGCGGCCGTCAATACCTTCGTCATTAATTCTCTGCGCAAGGTGGAATTACTCCCGGGATCGGTATGTTTGCCTGGCAGTGTTACTTCAATGATTCCCGGCATGCCGTTTAACGGGGTGTTCACGGCGACGGGCAGTATAACGTCCTCCGCGGCGCCTATAAGTTCTTTATAATATCTGTTTACGGAATTGTTGTTTGGATTGAAAACGCGATCGTATATTTGATTGCCGTTTAATTTTGGAGTTTTAATGCCCGTTCTGTCGCTCCACGTTGCGTGAATTATCAGCAGATTACGTTTCAGAGTTGAAACATCAGCGCGCCTGGGAGCGTCGTCTGATAACATATCCATTTCAAATGGCATATTCCCGGCCGACATCAATATCGCCATTTCCTCTTCGCGCTCTCTGTCGGCTCTTTCACGCAGACTTTCAGGTATGTCCCGGCCTCTCGTCCTTGATCGGCTCATACCCATGCCAGGAGCGGACGAAATCCCTCCATCGGGCGAACCGACAAGCTCACCCGTGGAAACAGGGCCGTCGTCAGTCCACACGGCGTAGCAATATCCGTTTAGTTCAATATCGAAAATTATCAGGTCGGCATCCGCGTCCTCGGTCCAGCCGAGAAACTCATCGCCTATGACATTAACCTGGACGACCGTTCCGTCAGGCTGCGTGAAATCGGCCGGCTCGGGATTTGCCGGCGCAGCATAAGCCGCTATGTTTATTGAGGTAAGTATAAATGGAATTATGCCAGTAAAAAACCATGCTGCCGTCAATCTCCGCATATTTGCCTATCAAGATAATTAACCAAGATATTTCATCTCCCTTGGGAGCGCGGACTTCAAGCCCGTAAACCCTTTAAAAATACGGGCAGTTTGTCTGCGTTCCCAATAAAACCTAAGGTTTTGCAACAACCTCGAATTGCCACTATTCACGTAATTTGTGAATTGTCTATTTAAATATATCACTTCTGTATTTTATTGTTCACCTTTATCTCAGACACTATCGGCAGCATCTGATACCTTGGTCGGGGAACAGAAATCAACGCGACAAACATGAACGAAGACGACATAGCCATTGCCGTAACCGATGCCGCAGACTACGGCTTTATCGGCAGGGTTTCATATCCGGGCCAACGGGCTAAATGCCTCTCAAGCACCACAATATCCATCTCATCGACAACTCCGTCGCCGTTTAAATCAGCAGCAGCTTCATTGATTGATATGGGCCAGCGGGCTAAATGTCTCTCCATTAATACAACGTCTAACTCATCGACAATACCGTCGTCGTTCACGTCGCCATACCGTATCGGGGTTGTGGGTAAATCTATGCGCAGCCGGCTGTCGTCATACACTACATCTTTACCTCTTTCATCCGCAAAGAAATACGCCTCGTCGCCCGGACTCGCGCCTGCGGCGACGATTACGCCGTTGTCGCCGGGTTTTGTCACCCAGACTTCCATACCCGGCGCGGGTATATTGGCGCTTATGCCAGGCGTGATGTACTGGCCGCTCGCAAGATAAACATTGTCGTTCATGTTGCCGCGAATTGCCGCCGTGCCGCCGAGGATAAACTCGTTGCCATGGTCTACATACACACCGCCGCCGATATCGGCGGTATTGCCTGTAATTACGCCGCCGGTCATCGTAAACTTACCACCGGGTAATGATAAAGCGGCAGCGTAGTCCACATACACGCCGCCGCCGACAAATTCGGCGGAATTGCCGCTGATTTCGCCGCCGGTCATGATGAATACGCTATTGTTTGATACCGTCACGCCGCTGCCGCTGCCGCCAAAACGGTCTATTGTATTTTCAATACTGTATGCGGCATTGCCGCTGATTTTGCCGCCGGTCATTATGAATGTACCGCCGGTTATATTGGTGAACGAACTGCTTGTCAAAAGAACGCCGCTGCCGCCGTAGTAGGTATTACCGGTAATTTCACCGCCGTTCATCGTGAATCTGCCATGGTCGGTTACTGCCACGCCCGGACCGTGGTTATTTTTCAACACCGTACCGTCATTCACGATAAACTCGCCGCCCAATACGTGCACAATCGCGTTAAAATTGTAAGGAAATTTCTCTTTATTGCCGTCGATGATAATGTCTTCAAAAATCAGCTTCGCGCCGTCGCTTACGGTGAACATTACGCCGTCAAAATTGCGCGTCAGCGTAATGTCAGGATTCGCGCTCATTATGGTAAGTGTCGCGCCGTTGTTGTTTATTGGAACGATAAGCCCGGAGGAAAGGAGAAAACCCTCCTCGATAAATACAATCACATCGTCAGCGCTGTCGCCGTAGCCTTTTATAACTCCAGTCAATTCAGAAAAATTTATTACCTTTGGCGGCATCGAACCGGTTACGGTAATTTTAAAAGCAGCGGTTTTTCCGCCGTGACTTACCGTAACGAACTGCGTGCCTACAATGTTCAAAACCGCGCCGTCCGCGGGACTCGCAGTGTAGTTATCTCTCAATATAATGCCGCTGCCGTTGTCATAAACGAGTCGTCTATCTGTTCCGTCGCTGTATACGGCATACACGCTCAGCCCGGTAATATCCAGAGTTTCGCCAACAATGTAATTCCTCTTATTCGGGAGTGTGCGTATTTCAATATGATCAAGGACAACGGGCGTCACAGCCTCATCCCTTACCCAGACGATAAGTTCATCCTCATAACGGCCATACCTTAAATATCCCGGCCTGGCGTCGTCTGACATGCCGCTTTTTTTTGACACAGGCGTGTTTTGTATCCATATATAGTCACCGGCTGACGCGATTTCGCCATGAACGACGGCTTCAGACGGGTTGCCCGCCCAATAAACCCGCACGCCGTAACCGTCGGCCGAGGTCGCGGTAACATTGGTAACTTCAATACTGGCTTCCCCCACGGCAAGACCGCTTTCACCGATGATATTAAACTGACCGTTGCCGTGATTCGCGAGTTTGAGAGAACCGCTCTCAATGTGTAAGCCAATACCGTATCTCCTGTTTATTTCTAACGTATGGCCGTTCAGGTCAAAGGTGAAGTGCTTTTCGTAAAGTACATTCCCGTATTGTGTGAGGTTTCCGGTATGGGTATAGTCTTGCAGCAGCTTTATTGTAACGTTGCCGGGGCCGGGCATATTGTTGTATACATCCTTCAGCGTGGCGATCAGACTGGTGTGCGGCATGCCTGTTTCTACGATTACGAACGCGAGGTCGCCCTTCACCCAGATTGCGCCATGCCCATCGGTATATTTCCGGTAACCCGGCATGGACGCGTCCATCTCGTAATCGTATATTCCCTTATTTTCCCAGTTGGAATTATCATTGAGGAAAGTGACATATTTGGTAAGCATGTTGGGCACATAGATCACCCCTTCCACGACAGCCCGGCTGCCTTGCTGAGCCTCAATGCCGGATTGGGCTGTGGTAACCGTAATGTCTCCGTACACAGTGATCATTGAGTTTTCCCAAAGCTCCACCGCTATGTCGTAGTCTGTCGTTACATTGGTCACTTCTGCATAGCTGTTGCGAGCTACACATACGACGCAACGGCTGTCATACGCGTCTATGACTGTAACGTTAAATTCGCCGTTAGCGGGATTAAGCAATCTGACATCACTGCCGTTCGTGGCTAAAAACGCGTAACCATAGGGAGCAACCACATTCAAACTTTTCCCGTTAAGGTCGAAGGTGATTTTTTTATTGTTGACGATGAATCCGCTTGAGTTGATATCCGTTAGTAAACGGATAGTCCGCGCGTTCCACGGATTATTGTCATAGTCTGGAACAGCGTCAATCGCGGCGTACAGGCTGATGTAATCTCTTTGTCCGACGATTTCACAGACAGGCTCGCCCCTGACCCAGACCGTGTTATCCCCGTCGGTATATTTCCAATATTCCGGCATGGACGGATCGAAAACTCGAGCGCCTATATCAATGAATTCGGAGTGTTCATATGCATACGAATGGAAAACTATATAATGCCAGGTGGCAGGGTTGATGGGCGCATGGATTGCGCCCTCGACGATAACATGGCTGTAATAACGGGCAAAAATACCTATGGAGTATGTGCTGCCGGCCGTAATCGTAATGTCTCCGAATACTTTGATCGAGCTGTTACTAAGCGTCACCCCGATAGATGGCGACCGTATGTTGGTCACTTCGGCGTAGCTAGAAGAGAGTAGTACGGCACTTTCACCCATCTCGTAGGTGTAAACGCTTTCGTTTGAAACGTTAAATTCGCCGTCATCGGGGTCGAGCAATCTGACCTCTCCGCTCGTGACGTTAATCCCTACATAGTTGCCGCTATGCACGTTCAGTTTTTTTCCGTTCAGGTCGAATATGATTTTTCTCTCAAGGACATTGATCGTATCGTTATGATCGATATCCGTTAATAAATGGATTATTGTTTCATTGTGGTTCCCCATCGGCGCAGCATCGATTGCGGTTTGTATATCGTAATACAGCGTTGAGCCTATTCGGGCGACGGGTCCCTGCGCGTACGCCGATGCCGGAAACGATGCCGCCAGACTTGCGACCATAATCGCGGCGATTAATACCAACATGTGTTTTATTACGGTGTTTCGCATAATCTTCCTCCAAATCTTTGAGCATCGAACATCGCGTCCGGCCATGGAAGCGCGGGACCTGGGATCGCAGGCGTCCCCGCCGGCGTACAATTAATAAATGTATGGGCGGGTTTAAAACCCGCCCATACCGCGCTCCCTGGAACACGCGCGCACCCGCATCGTTTTATCTTTTATTATACGCCGACGCGAACGTCCGCTTCCATTGAAGCGCTCCTTTGGCGCGCCCTTTATTTTAATTATACGCCGGCGAGGACGCCCGCGCTCCCAGGTCCATCTATAATTCTTAATTAACTATATGGCACTGCCGAATTTGATCGTTCCCTTTAGTCTCTACATAAACGATATAACCGCCAACCTGATAATATCCCGCCGCGTTGTTGTTTATCGAAAATGTTCACGATATCTCATTTGCCGATCCATCCTAATATCTTTCCATAACCGGTGTCGCATGCTACGGCTTTATCGGCAGGATTTCATATCCGGGCCAGCGGGCTAAATGCCTCTCAAGCACCACAATATCCATCTCATCGACAACTCCGTCGCCGTTTAAATCAGCGGCAGCTTCATTGATTGATATGGGCCAGCGGGCTAAATGCCTCTCCATTAATACAACGTCTAACTCATCGACTTTCCCGTCGTCGTTCACGTCGCCATACCGTATCGGGGTTGTGGGTAAATCTATGCGCAGCTGGCCGTAGTCATACACTACATCTTTACCGCTTTCATCCGCAAAGAAATACGCCTCATCGCCCGGATTAGCGTCGGAGGCAACTATTACGCCGTCGTCGCCAGTTTTTGTAACCCAGACTTCCATGCCCGGCGCGGGCGCGTTTTCGCCTTTGCCAAGCTCGATGTATCGTCCGCCGACAATGTCAAGATTGTTTGGCGCATTGCCTCTGATAACCGCCGTGCCTCCAAGAGTAAACCCATCGACGGAACCTACATAAACGCCGTGTTGGTCGGCGGTATTTCCGCTGATTTCACCGCCGAACATCGTAAACTCGCCGCTATTTATAAACACGCCGCCGTATTCGGCGTCATTGCCCGTGATTTCGCCGCCGAGCATGGTAAACTCGCCGTAACTTAACACACCGCCGCCCATGTAGGCGTCATTGCCCGTGATTTCGCCGCCAAGCATGGTGAATGAGCCGCCGTACGATACAGACACGCCGCCGCCGCCCATGTAGGCGCTATTGCCCGCGATTTCGCCGCCGAGCATGGTAAATGAACCGTCGTAAGATACATACACACCGCCGCCGCCCATGTAGGCGCTATTGCCCGTGATTTCGCCGCCAAGCATGGTGAATGAGCCGTCGTAAGATACAGACACACCGCCGCCGCCGTTATTCCTCAAAACCGCGCCGTCTTTCATCGTGAACTCGCCGCCGTCGGCATACACAAGAAATTCCGGCAAGGTAAGCCTCGAACAACCGCGCATATCGCCGTCGATGATAATATCTTCCAAAATCAGCCTCGCTCCGCCGTAAACTGTAAACAGGGCGTTGTCGGTGCAGCGCGTCAGGGTAACGGGGTTTTTCGCGTCGGCGCTTTTTATGGTCAGTGTGGCACCGTTTTTATTCATGGGGATGTTAATACCTGAGGTAAGTCGCAAGCCATCCTCGATATATACATCAATATCGTAATCGGCATCGCTGTAGCCTTTTATCACGGCGTTCAATTCGGCAACGTTTCTTACTCTTGGCCCTAACGAACCGGTTACCCTGATTTTAAATGTTTTGTCTTTCCCGCCGTGACTTACCGTAACATCAAATGTGCCGGGATTGTTCAAAACCGTTCCGGGCGCGGGACTCGTGGAGTAGTAAAATCTCGGTATTCTTCCGATGCCGTCAAAATATACGAGTTCTGTTTCCATTCCGTTGCTGTATACCGCATATACACGCATACCGGTAATATCCAGTTTTTCGCCGACACTGTATTCCAACTTTTTCGGTAAAGTGTCTATTATGATATCTTTAAGCGTTACAGATGGCACGGTATCAGTCTTTACCCATACCAAAAGTTCATCATCATAGCTGCCATACATTAGATATCCCGGCATGGCAGGGTCAAACACGCCGTCCTCTTTTGCCGCAGGCGTGTTATGTATCCTTATATAATCTCCGGCGGATGTGATTTCGCCATGAACGACAGCTCTGGACGGGCTGCCCGCAAAAAAAACCCGCACGCCGTAACCGCCGGCCGATGTCGCGGTAACATTGGTAACTTCAATACTGGCTTCTCCCACTAAAAGACCGCTTTGACCGATGATATTTAATTGACCGTTGCCGGGATCGGCAAGTTTGACAGACCCCGTCTCCATGCCCAGGCCAAGACCCGATCCGCCGTCTATTGTCAGTGTATTTCCGTTCAGGTCAAAGGTGTAATACCTCTCGTATAGCACGTTCCCGAATTGCGTAAGTCTTTCGGTTTGAGTATAGTCTCGCATCATCTTTATATTAACGTCGCTGTAAACGGGCGTATTATCGTACACATATTCCAGGGCGTCGGTCAGGCTTGCGTAGGCCTTGCCCGTTTCCACGATTTCCAAAACGACAGGATCACCTTTCACAGCTACGGTGCCATATCCATCGGTATATTCTAAATAGCCCCATCCGGACGATTCCATTTCATAATCATATATAGTTTTCAATGTAACGCCGTTTTGGGAATCGTAGAATTTGATATACGGTACGCCCGCCGGAACGCTTATCACGCCCTCAACAAGAACATTGGCGCCATCCATGACGTATACGCCTGCCGTGGAACTGCCGTCTGCTGATAAAACCGTAATATTCCCGTATACGATTACCCTGCTGTACTCATCCTCGATGCGTACTCCAATATTTTCCGCCGTAACATTAGTCACCTCGATATGGCTATCGCCGGATCCGCCTGCGCCGGCATATATAGATATGGCGCCGGTAACGTTAAACTCGCCATTCTCAGGATCGAGCAATCTAAACAGGCCGCGGTTATAGAGGAAAATCCCGCCATTCGGGCTGTCTACATTCAATATTTTTCCATTCAAATCCAGAAAAATATATTTGTTGCCATAGTATATCCTTTCGTTATGATTGATATTCACAAGCAGACGCAAGGTACGTATGTCCGATTCACTGTAATTGTATGGCACTTCGTTGATCGCGTCTGTCAGGCTGGTGTATAGCTTGCCCGTTTCCACGATTTCAACGACATAGTTTTTCACCCAGACGAAAAGGTCGTACACGTAGCCGTCGTCAGTCATGTGGCCGCCATATCTGAGATATCCCGGCATGGCAGGGTCAAGCACTCCATCTTCTTTTGCCGCAGGCGTGTTATGTATCCTTATATAATCTCCTGCAGATGTGATTTTGCCATGAACGACGGCTTTGGACGGCTCTGCAAAAGCTGATCGCGCGCCAAAACCGTCGGCCGATGTCGCGGTAACATTGGTAACTTCTATAATGCCCCCCTCCACTAAAATACCGCTTTGGCCGATGATATTTAACTGGCCGTTTTCGGGATCGGCAAGTTTGAGAGACCCCCCTTGAACACTTAAGCCAAGACCTGATCCGCCGTCAATTGTCAGCGTATGTCCGTTCAGGTCAAAGATGTAATGCCTCTCGTATAACGAGTTGCCGTACGGCGTAAGTCTTTCGGTTTGAGTATAGTCTCGCATCATCTTTATGTTAACGTCGCTGTAAACGGGCGTATTTTTGTACACATACATCAGCGCGTCGGTCAGGCTGGCGTATTGCTTGCCCGTTTCCACGATTTCGACGACATTGTTTCTCACCCAGACGACGCCAAGACCGTCGGTATATTTCCGATAGTCAGGCATGGCCGCGTCCAGAACGTAATCGTCTATATTTCTCAATGTATGGCGGCTGTTTTGGGAATCATAGAATATAATATACGGCACGCCGTCTGGTACTCTGATAACACCCTCAACAACGACATTGGCGCCATCCAGGACGTTTAAGCCTTGAGCATTGGAAGCGTCCGCGGATAAAACCGTAACATCCCCGTATACGATTACCTTGCTGTTCTCGCCGAAGATTCGCACTCCAGTACTTTCCGCCGTAACATTAGTTACCTCTATATGGTTTCCGACGGATCCGCCTGCGCCGGTACCAGTTATGTTGGTTGCGGTAACGTTAAACTCGCCATCGGAGGGATCAAGCAACCTAAACTGGCCGTCGCCCAGGAGGTAAATCCCGCCATTTGGGCTGTTTACATTCAATATTTTTCCATCCAAATCCAGGGTAATGTATTTGCTGCCATAGGATATCTGTTCTTTATGGTTGATATTCGCCAGCAGCCGTAATGTACGCTTGTTCTCTGGAAAATTGCTATAGCTCGGCACTGCGTTGATCGCGTCGGTCAGGCTGGTGTATTGCTCGCGCGTTTCCACGATTTCGACCACATTGTTTTTCACCCATACGGTGTTATTATCATAGATATATTCCAGATAACCCGGCCTGGACGATTCCGGTTCGTAATCGTTCATTCCTTTCTGCGCATAGTAGAAGTCGATTTTCCATGCAGCGGGCGCGTTAATCGCGCCTTCCACAACGAGTTGGCTGCCTTCCGCGACAGTTGCGATACTATAATTATTATTTATAATTATTAAACGGGTAAGGTCGCCATATACGGTGACCTCGCCGTTATAAACAACCACCGGACTACTGGTTAACGCCGTCACATTTGTCACACCTGCATAACTGTCTGTAACATATATGGCGTATAAACCCGAACTTTCGCTGGAAACGTTAAATTCGCCGTTAAGGGGGTTGAGTATTCCTACGTATCCGCCGTTATGAACTTCAAGCCCTCCTCCGTTCGGGTTGACCACGTTTAATATTTTCCCGTTCAGGTCAAATGTGATTTTTTTGTTGCTGACATATATCCCGGCATTATGATCGATGTTCCTCCGCAGCCGTATTGTTCTTGCGTTCCTCTGTGTATTGTTATAGCTCGGCACCGCGGCAATCGCGTCGTTCAGGCTGGTGTAAACCTCGCCTGTTTCCACGATTTCGACAATGATGTCTTTCACCCATACGGTGTTAAGCCCGTCGGTATATTTCCGATAGCCCGGCTTTGACGCGTCCAGAACGTAATCGTCTATGGTTTTATCACCGGACTCCAATCTGATATATCTTGCGCCTCCGGGAGGCAATTTTATTTCTCCCTCAACGATGGCCTGGCCGCCGGAAAACGCCGTCACGCCGGTGCCGTTTGATCCGGTAACCGTAACGTCTCCGTATACGACCGCAATGGCGCTCCCCGCGCTGCCGCTCCCTAAAACCTGCACCGGAAATAATGCCGGATTGACATTGTTCAATTCGGCATAACCGCCCGCGCTGGCCATTACACCTATGCCGTTATTGTGGTAATTAGTGACGTTAAATTCCCCTTCGGCAGGATCGAGCAGTTTAAACTGTCCGGCGATTACGGTAAGCCCGTTGAAAGTCGTTGGGTTGAGCACTTCCAGTTTTTTTCCGTTCAGATCCAGGATTATGTTTTTATAGCTGGCGTTTATACCTTCGTTACTATTGATATTTCTACGCAGTTGGATTGTTCTTTTGTTAACCGGATTATTGTTATAGTTCGGCACCGCGCTGATCGCTTGATTCAGTGTGGAATAAAAGCTGTTGGTTTCCACAATATAGGCATCACTGGCGTTCACCCAGACTGTGCCGTCCCAGTCGTAACAAATTTTTGGGAAGCCATAAACGCATCTCTGGTATGTATTATATCCTTCCTTTGTTGTGGGGGTTACGAGCGCATCGTTATACCCCGCCCGCTCGTCTTCGTTTTTAAATGCGAATGGCGCGGTCGATGCCGTTATCACTCCTTCCACTGTAACTTCGGCATATGAGCTGACAAATACGCCATTGCCCATTGAACCATAACTATAGCCGCCAGTCGCGGACACGTTGCCCAATACGGTCACTTCCGTCCCCTGTCCTGAGGCATATACGCCTATAGCGCGATACTCCCGTTCACCATATGAGTAGTTGTGCTCCCTGTGTGCTGTCACATTTGTAACGGTGACTTTTGACCCTCCACGCGCCATCAAGGCGCTTCCCGCGGCGCTGACATTCAACTCGCCCTTGCCTTGCAGATAAACATTGGCACTATTAGCCGATATAGCCGGCTGGGTGGGATAAGTATTTTCCAGTTTTAACGTATTGCCGTTCAATTTAAATATGATAGTTTTATTGGTTATTGTGAGATTGATTCCATTATCCCAGGAATGTTTCACATCCCAATGCAGCAATATTGTACCCGTCCCGCCATTGGGAACCGCATTTACCGCGTCCCGGACATTATCGAATCTTTGCCCGGTACCCTCAAGTTCAAAAGCGCCCTGCGCATATGCCTGCGCAGGAAACAAAGCCGACAGACCCGCGGCCATAATCGTTGCGATTAATACCAACATGAGATTTTTTACGGTGTTTCGCATAACGTTCCTCCAAATTGTTGTACAGCGGGTCATCGGGTATTACAGCCGTCCCTGGGATTGCGCTCCCGTGTCATCAGGCATATCAAAAAAATGCCTGCCGGTTTTCAGTCGGCAGGCATTTTTTTATTTCGTCAATTTATACGTACCATTTACTCATTTACTCACTGCGTGTTAGCAAGGGCGCACGACATAAAAGTTCCAGCCATGGGAGCGCCGGCGTCATCGCCGGTCGTGTAATAAATAAAATGGGGCGCAATAAATCGCGCCGCTACATTTGAAGCGCGCCATTGGTGCGTGTTTATTATTTAACACGACCGGCGAGGACGCCAGCGCTCCCATGGCTCCCATGTCAGGAACTTTTATGTCGCGCACCCTGTTCGCGGCTACTGTTTACGAGTACGGCGGTAATACGCCGCAAGTCCTATCAGGCCCATTCCCATAAGCATAAAGGTCTGCGGTTCAGGCACCTCGGAACCTTCATATGGCGTAGTATAACCCCAATCCACAGGATTATCTAAGTCAAAGTCCATGCTGAAAAAATTAAAATACTGATTTCCATAGGGAGTTCCGCTATCACCCCAATTAAATGCGACAAAAAGCCCAATAAGGCTTTCACCCGGCAAAATCGGGTTAAAAACCGTCCACGCGGTTAACATTGCGTCAAAGAAATTATCCTTCGGCAAGTAAAACGCATCCCAGCCATCCGGGGTTTTTATATCACCCACTCCTGTATAGAGTGCGTCGTCAAAATAAATGTCGAACATATCTATAGTGAAGTTCGAATTGTTGAATATCGTGTATTCGTACTGCCAGAGGTCTCCCTCGATATTTTTCAAATTATATTCAATTGTCGCCGCGCCGGCCGTCTGCGCCAGGCAAACGATTAATAACAGCGCGGGTGCCATTTTTAAGAATCCTTTCATTTCTTTTTCCTCCAGAATTTATAAAACAATTTGTTCAATTATATCATGATGAATATAACCGCAAAACCCCTGTTTTGCAGTTATATTCATCTGTTTATCCGTTATTCGCCCGTATTATTCCGGGTCAGAATAATTAAATTCGAACTTCAGCAACGATTCGTCGAAAGCAGTTGTTCTATCAACACGAACCTTGAATGTCTCGCTGCTCGGCGCTGTTGTACCACCAGGAATATCGCCGAAATAGAGGCTGCCTCCAAATACATCCGAAACGTTGATCGGCGTTTCGACAAGAACAGCGCTTACGTTTTTCGCGTCAGCGCCAAAGTTTGTTACATAGGCTCTGAATTCATAATCAAATACAATCGGTGTTACCCTTGTTGATCCAACCAACTCATAGCTGATCTCAAAATCGGGTTCGACGACGCCGTAGTCCTTAAATGGAGTATCGGTTCCATCGAGATTAAACGTTTTATCGTAGCGGGCGCCTTCATAATAGAAGTATGCCGTCGCTTCATTGCCTGTTTCCAGCAGGGTGATTTTATCGCCTTCATTGAGGCGTTCCCAGTACCAGACGCCTGCGGCGGCGGAAATCGCCGCGTCGTAAACGCCTGCCGGGACTGTGATTTCATAGAAATATTCGTCGAGGTCGATAGCTTCATCGTCGGCTTCGATACCTTCAATGACTATTCCGGTATAGTAGCCTTCTATGCCAAGCCACAGCGCGAATGGGCCTTCCATGCCTGTAACCGGGAACGCTATTTCCGTGACCCCATATGCCGGATATTCCGGATTATATACAAACTCGCCTTCAGCATCGACAAGTCCGATCTGGAAGTCAGGACTGAAGCCGTTCACAATCACAAAGCTTTCCGGGATTGGTTTTACATTTATATTTATATGGCTTTCCGCATTCGCGCCGCCTTCGGAATATCTGATATTGACAGACAGCGGGCCTGCTACAGTAAGCGTTGCGCCATTAGCCGGATCGGTTGTATAGCCGGTGACATCACGATACGTTCCCGGATTTCCACCGACAAGATAATTGGCTTTCACGATCATGCCGGAAAGGTCAAGCGCTTCACCTACGAAATAGTCAACCTTATATGTATCAGGTTCAACAGTTATGCCGTTAAGTACGGCCACTTCAACCGTGAATGTAGTCTCTTCGCCTTCGTAGCTAACCTTGATGGTCTGCGTTCCAGCGACTTCCAACACCTTCGGATTGTAGTCGTATTCCGTTACAGGATTGCTGCTGTCGTCGCTGTAGTATGCAGTCACTACCATACCCGCAGTGTTCAGATTCTCGCCTACAAAGTAAACCGTCTTGGTCGGCGGCGTAGTTACCGATATTCCGGTCAGTACCGCTTCATTTACCGTTACATCGAATGTTGCCGGCTGGCCTCCGTAAGTTACCGTGATGCGCTGCGTTCCCGCAACTTCCAGCACCTTCGGATTGTAGTCGTATTCCGTTACAGGATTGCTGCTGTCGTCGCTGTAGTATGCAGTCACTACCATACCCGCAGTGTTCAGATTCTCGCCTACAAAGTAAACCGTCTTGGCCGGCGGCGTAGTTACCGATATTCCGGTCAGTACCGCTTCATTTACCGTTACATCGAATGTTGCCGGCTGGCCTCCGTAAGTTACCGTGATGCGCTGCGTTCCCGCAACTTCCAGCACCTTCGG
>Ga0082212_10005483_pt1 | contig 17282 bp, 10 predicted proteins | sample TergutNt197P3_FD_71548 | JGI IMG/M metagenome (GOLD analysis project Ga0082212, IMG submission 71548) | Neocapritermes taracua P3 segment gut microbial communities from Petit-Saut dam, French Guiana - Nt197 P3 | ecosystem: Host-associated > Arthropoda: Insects > Digestive system > Gut ... | reverse complement strand
GCCATCACCCTTCGCGCCCGTATGGAGGATAAAGCGGAGAGGGCCAGGCTCCTCTATGTGGCTATGACCAGACCCCGGGATCGATTAATCATGATCGGTTCATCCTCTTTGGCGCCTCATTTATATATGGAAAAACAGAAAGCCTTGTATGGAGAAGCCTACGCGGTTTGGGAAGCAAAAAGCATGCTGGATTGGCTTGGGCAAACCATTCAAAACCATGACGAAATAAGGGTTTTTCAAGATGGGCAGTTGTCCACAGAAGGTCTGTGGACAACACATACACCTGAGCACTTATCCACAGAATCCACATTTTATCCTCAAAAAAGGGATTTTTGGCAGGTTTTTTTCCACATGAATTCTGAAAAATCAAGCCTTCCGGAAACCATGAAAACGTCTCCCGTCGAAACCGCATTACAGGAAGCCACTTTACATGAAAAACGGCTTCATGCTTTGCTTGAGGACCTTCGGCGCCTACCTGTAAATCAAGATAGAAAAGCACGTTCGTTGTCCATGTCTCCTTCCTTTGGCGTTTGTCATTTTCCGCTCAAGATCGGGGTAACCTCTCTTTGCCGTCATTTGGAGGAAACAGAAAAAGCTTTCCTCACGGATCCCGCGGTTGAAGCGGAAAACGCTGCCATAAAACGCTTGCCCTTACCTCTTACCGGTCCTCGACGACTTTCTGATCTGCCCTCGCTGCCCGCCTGCCTTCGGGGAAGCGAGCCTCAAACTGCGCTTTTAAAAGGAATCGTCACCCATAAAGTCCTTTCTTTGCTTCCGTTCCCTTATATTCAAAAAGCAATTGCCTCTTCTTTCCCCCAAAAGGAACAATCCCCTTCCCTGCGTTCCGCCTTGGAAGAATCCGTTTCCCTCTTGTTGGAGCAGGGCTTGCTAATGAAAGAGGAGGCCGCGCTTGTTCAGATAACGCCCCTGATGAAGTTTTTCAACTGTTCATTGGGCCGGCGCGCTTTATCCGCAAAGAAAATCCACCGGGAATGGTGTTTTAACCTATTCGCGCCGGATTTAAGTGAGAGCATTTTACAGGGTGTCATCGACCTATGCTTTGTGGAGGGCGGGTCTTGGGTATTGGTGGATTTTAAGACCGACCAAGTATCTGTTCCAAAGGCTCTCCATGCCCTCTATGCACGGCAGGTGGAAATCTACCGTAGGGCACTGGTGGCAGGAACCGGATATCCCGTAAGAGAGACCATCCTGTTTTCTTTGAACTTAGGCGAAGGGTACCTGGTTCCTGAGCCTTCCAAGGATCTCCTTATATAAGCTTAACGCGGATAACCTGATAAAGAGGGTTCTGATTTAAATATGTCAAAAAGATTTCAAAAACGGGATTGTTTTGTTGCGCTCAATCGTCCTATTCTTGAGAACAGGAGAATACTCTATTGATTTCTCAAGGCTTCCCTTGTACAATAGAGTGGTTCTACTTCTTTTCTCACGATTGGCGGGAAAGACACTTATGGACTTTGGCATTGGCGAATGCTGATTCGCCAGAGCAAGGGAGAGTTGAAGATTTATGAATCAACGGCGCTCACAAAATAAGAAAGCGAAATTGCGCAGCGGTTATAAACAGATATGCCTCTTTGCGATCCTTATAGCGGCAATCGTGGTGTTAAGCGGCTGCATTGTGGATGCGGACCGTATTCTGGATGATGACAACGGCCTGACTATCGGCACGGGAGGTCAACCCTTTGATGCCATCATCACCGCTACACCCACCGCCACCGCCCTCCCTCTCCCAACACCAACCCCCACCCAAGAAATAAATCAAGTAGATTTATATAACTGGGATTTTGGCGCCCCCACCAATCCTCCCAGCAATGTCCTTTCTGGAGACCTTGTGACCCCGCCGCCACAGGGCGGGGGCGTTCAAACGGATCTTACATCGCCTACTTCGACGCCATTTACGGGAACTATTACTTCCGACATATTGAGACCCGGCAGCGAGGGTACCGAAGTAATGCAGCTTCAACAACGACTGAAGGAATTGGGGTATTACACCGGTAGCGTGGATGGAAAATATGGCACAAATACCTCCAATGCTGTAAAGTCCTTTCAATCCGCCAATAAACTTCAGGCAGACGGCGTCGCCGGCATAACGACGAAGGAAGCCATTTATCATCCTTCAGCCATCCATAAAAGCAATGCTCCTGCCGTTTCCGCCGCCACATCCACAAGTCCTACCTCCAAACCCACCACAAAGCCTGCCGTCACAACAAAGCCTTCCACAACAACAAACACGTATACCAATGGAAAGACCAATATCTATCTCCAGCTTGGATCGAAGGGACCACAGGTAGGGATTCTGCAAAATCGCCTTATTGTTTTAGGATATTTAAGCGGCACCGCTGATAACGATTTTCTGGGAACTACCGAGACTGCTGTTATCGCCTTTCAAAAAAACAACAGCATTTATGCGGATGGCGTCGCCGGCCCTACCACCTTAACGAAACTATATTCTTCTTCTGCCAAAAAAGCCTCCTCCGTGGCCGCTACGATTGGTTCGTTAAAAAGGGGAATGCAGGGAGGCGGCGTCCGCGCATTACAGCAACAACTCAAGTCCCTGGGATACTATACCGGAAGTATCGATGGCGATTTTGGCGTTAGTACCGAAGCAGCTGTAATTGCTTTTCAAAACGATAACAATCTAAAAGCCGACGGCATTGCCGGAAAAGCAACTCAAAACGCCATTTTTGCCGGTTCCGGCGGAGGAGGAAGCGGGGGCGGCGGCGGAACCAGCGGAGGAGGAACCAAGCCTGAGAGTTTTGGAAAATCTGCCAAAACAAACGGCTATACTACCATTTACAGTTCCACCTCAAATAAAAACACGGTAACCGCTCTTCAAAGCGTATTGAAGAGCCGTAACTATTATCATGGCGAGTTAGACGGAAGTTACGGAAACGGTACGCAGGCCGCCGTTTCTTCCTACCAGCAATCTATGGGTTTAAGAGTTACGGGAATGGCAGGGCCAACCACCCAGCGCCTTCTTTACGGCAGCGTCTCGGAATCGGGCAGTTACAGCAAACTGCAAGTGGGCAGTTCCGGAACGGCTGTAAGAAATTTACAATATACACTGTACGAACTGAAATACTATGATGGAGACATTACAGGAAAATATGACGAATCCACAAAAAACGCCGTTATGAATTTTCAGCAGGTAAACGGTCTGTCCGTAGACGGCGTGGCCGGGCAAGATACCCAACGAAGGCTATACAGCAGCAACGCTAAACCCAGCAATATGTAACGGTCCTAGTTACTTACCCTTACCGGCAATATCAAGTACAAGTATTCGTCCCCTTCCACGGGACTGACGACACAGGGACTCATATTGGTATTCATGCTCAACATACAGCATTCATCGTCAACATTTTTAATGACATCATTGATATATCGCGCATTAAACGCAATTTCAATTTCTTCTCCTTCCAAATGGATATCCAATTCTTCCAAAACATCTCCCAATTCGCTCATCGATGTAATTTTCAATTGATCGTTGTTGGCGTGCAAACGGATGAGATTGTTTTTTCCTTCTCTGGCCATTAAACTTGCCCGTTCAATAGAATCCTGCATTTCTTTCTTTTTGACCGTTATTCGTGTAAGCCATGCGGCCGGTAAAATTTGCCGATAGTTTATGTATTCGCCCGCTAATAACGTGGTAACCAAAGTGGTATCATCAATGATAACCATCAGATGCGTAGTATCCAAATGGAAGAAAATCATGTTTTCTTCGTCGGTCATAATACGGCTCATCTCATTCATGACATGTCCCGGAATAATGGCTGTCACCTGCTCTTTTCCGTCTGGTAGCCCAAAATTTCCATGTAAACGCTGAAGAGCCAGACGGAAACCGTCCAACCCCACCAAGCGCAATTCATCCTTTGTTATTTCGATCAAACATCCGGTAAGAGCCTGACGGCTTTCTTGCACGGCAATGGCGAACACCACTTTGCTGATCATATCTCGCAAGCGTTTTTGAGGCAACTCAATTGCATAAGAATCAATAATATCTTTCATTTCCGGAAAATCATCAGGAGACATACCGGCCAGTGTGCTTCGGCTTTGGCAGCATTTAAGAGTTACGGTCATTTTATCGTTCATCTGTACCGTAACGACGTCTTCCGGTAGTTTTCGTACAATTTCTGCAAGCAATTTGCCTGGCAGCACAACGGAGCCCTGTTCAATAACCGTTGCTTTTACACGCGAGCGAATACTCAGGGAACCGTCAGTACAGGTTACAAAAATCTCTTCTTCTCCTGTTTTGATCAGCACGCCCTCCAAAATTTGCATGGCAGGCCTGACGCCTAAAGCGCGAGTGGAATTAACAAGGCCTATCATCAATTCTTGAACCGAGCATTCAAATTTCATACAGATCGCCTCCGCTTACTATTTTATGGTAGTCATTTAATTAGCAGTAGTAGTAGGGGATGTGGAAACCGAGGAAAACACTATTTTGTTTTGATGAGATTTAAAAAACGCCGGTGGGAAGAATATGGATGATTTTTTTGAATGAAGGAATTTTGTCAGCATTGGAAGATCAATGGCGCAAAAATTTCAACGTTTAGCTAATTCGATAAAATTAGTCCCTTCTCCTGCTCTTCGGAAAAAACTGATAAGAAGGAGGAAAGCCCTTCAAAAAATGAAAAGAAGATGATTGTTTGTTTATTATTGTTTGTCCTTTCCACAGAAATAACAGGTGAGGAAAAATGCTTCATGGAAAAAGGACGCTTTAAGAGACGCTTTAAGAGAAAAATAATCACATTCAATCCTCTTTTTTTCCATATTCAATCAATCTGCGCATCCGATGATTAACTCCGCTTTTACCGATAGGAGGAGTTATCATTTGTCCCAGTTCTTCCAAAGAGGCATCCGGAGCCCGGATACGCGCTTTTGCGATTTCTTGCAGTGAAGGAGGAAGAATTTCAAAAGTTTTATAAGATATCAGACGTGTAATTGTGTCTATCTGTTTTTCACTGGCTTCGATACGCTTTTTAATATTAGAAGAATCACAATTCATCGCTCTATTAATATCACCTAAAACTTCCCGTTGAATACGTAAATTTTCAATTAACATAACCGTTTTATGAGCGCCAATGAGCGTTAAGAAGGTAATAACATGTTCTCCCTTGGTTAGATATAGCAAGGTCGCCTGTTTATGAGGACTTTTCTTTATGGGAAGCATGAAACGTTGAAGACATTTGGAAACCAAGAATTGAAGAGCGTCGTCTTTGGAAAGAAGGGTAAGCCGGTATCCGCGGCTCGGCCGCGTAAATATGCCTGATCCCAGCATGACGCCCCGTAAAAAAGAGCGCATACAGCAGCTTCGATGCAAAGGTATTCTGGGTGTTGTAATATGCAGAACAGTATGGCCCGAACCATTCGGTTTCATCATTAACAGCCGTGTCAGTAAGGAGGGGGATTGATGAGGCCCTAAGGAAAGAACACATTTTCGAACTCCGCCGAAGCGCGCTTGCGTAACATAGTATATTTGCGGCGTAATAAGAAATTCCTTTTGAAGCAACGTAAAAACACGTTTGGCGACGGTAACGCTTTCCAGGGTAAATTTCACATTGATCTGGCCCCTGCCAAGCAAATGAAGAGAACCAACGGTCATAAAGAAAGCGCTGAGTTCGCTGACAAGACAGCAGGGTTTTTCCAAAGGAAGCCGGCATAGTTCCTCTTTGCAATCAGAAGAAAAGGACATGAGTCACACTCCAAAGAAAGGCAGCAGGATGACAAAAGTAATTGTTACAACGTATCCGTGTATGTTACAGTACGATTATTCATCGCCATTGTATATTGCCGCTGCAAGCCCGTCAAGGAGAGCCCGAAAAAAATGGGGCAGCAAAGAATCAGTGGAAAAACATATCGGATAGTCACACAGGGACCAAACAGCAGGATAAAAAAATTACCGAATAAAAGCGCGCAGGAAAGAAGGAGCGCTCTGTTTTTTGACAAAAGAGAAATATAGCACAAGAATAAAAAGACCCATGTGAAAAAAGAAGGGCTAAACAGAGCGGATAATAAAGGGATCGATTGGTATTTATTGGCGGAAAATAAAAGTTCATACAATTGTTCCAATGGAGGAAACAAGGAGAGATGTTCCACGCCAAAACCCTGCTTGGTGTCCGTAAGCAAATATCCCTGCCGCTCAGCCAAGCCAACTCCATAAATTTGGGAATGAGATAAATCATCCAGGTACCAGTATCCTATGTTGTTCCATAAAAAGGCGTCGATGTATTCACCTGGATATTGAAAAAACAAGTTGGCCCACAGTGCCAAAAATTCCCGTAAATTGCCAATGCCAACATTGCAAAAAGCCTTCACCGAGTCCGCAAGGTAGGGAGTATACGCATAGGCGCCGGGGATAAACTCTTCAATTTTTTCAGTACAGTCCAGCTCTTCTTGGTGAAGGTTATATACCCGGGATACCTGTTGAAGGGGAACGCTGAGGGCTTCTTTCACAGGACCGGTTTTAGCCTGGATCGTTTTTTGCGTTCCATAAGAAATAACGCTGAATAGAAGCAGACTTGCAAGGAAGAATACAGAAAAACGCAAACGCAGCTTTCTTCCCCTCACCAAGAAAAGACCTGGGACAAAGAAAACAGCCACTGCATACACCGCGTTGTTGCGAAGGAGACAGAGCAGCGCAATGGAAAGTACGAGACGAAGCATAAAGGGTTTGTTTTTCGATAAGGAAGGATTCGTATACCATTGATGGAGGAAAAGAGCGGACAAAAGCAGTGCCGGAGCAAAAAGGGAATCTTTGGTGGCGCTGATGGCAAGCATGGGGCAGACGGGAAAACAGGCGAAAAACAGCAGTGCCGCGATGCGGACAACCCGGGGACAACCAGCGCGAAGCAGGTATATCAGAGCATAAGCCAGCACCAGCGCAATCAGGAGCATTTGGATGACCGTATACAAAGCGATACCGGCATTGTAAGAACCAAGCATTCCTCCAAGCTGATAGAACCCTCCCAGTAAAAACGTATGAAGCAGAGGGTGAAATGTATCATAGGAGCCAGTGACTACCTGCGGTATTTGAACATAGACATCGTAGGTGAACAGACCCGGGTAATAAGCCAAAAAGACAGGCAGCCAACAAAGAAAAAGGAAACACGTATAGCCCCAATAGCGGGCTTTTTCATGGTTATTACCGCCGGAATCGTTGATGGTTTGAGAGCGGGCGGGCAAGCAAGCGGCTTTATCACAATAGCGAAAGGTAAGGAATAACAGGGAAGCCGCAGACGGAGATGCGCAGAGGGAAGCGCAAAGCACGCGGAGGGCGCCGTACCACCCGCCCAAGCCGGAGGCTTGGTTCAAACGCAACCCAAGGAAGGACGAGAATGCCATGAAAAAACCGAAGCACCAGGAATATTGGGACAAACGCTTGTTGCTTTCTGAAAAGAACCGATAATTTGCCGCCGTTAATACGAGGAAAGCGAGTAATTCAAGCAAGGAATGAGATTGTTCAGCGGTATGAATAAAAGAGAAAAATAGGGTCGTGAAAGCGGCAAGGGCGGAAACTGTCCATAAAAAAGCAGAACGGGGTTGCCGGATAGAAGGGTGTATTTTCATGCCGCCATTCCCTCTCTTGGATGCAGGAGATACAACGTTTTTTATTATAGTAAGGGTCAAAGGGAAAGTCAAGAAATCCAGGAAAACAGGCAGTTGCAATTTTTTTGATGGTTTGCTATTATATGATTAACACGATTAACAATACTGCTTTTCGTTTGGAAATCATTCCCGGGGAGGTTGAACCATGAAGATTGGCGCATTGGAAGCGGGAGGCACCAAGATGGTCATGGGTATTTTTTCACGGGAGGGGGAAAGGCTGGTAGAGCATACCATTCCTACGATATCGCCCAAAGAAACCGTGCCGCATATGCAGGCATTCTTTGCGGAACATGATGTTGACGCATTAGGCGTGGCGGCATTTGGACCATTGGACTTGTCCCGGTCTTCACCCACCTATGGAACCATAACCTCCACCCCTAAGCTTGCATGGCAGAACTACCCTTTGCTGAAGGAGCTTTCCGGAGGGCGGCTGCCCAGCGCTATTGATACGGATGTCAATTCTGCTGTGTTGGCGGAAATTAAACTGGGCGCGGCAATAGGATTACAAAGCGCGGCGTACGTAACAGTAGGAACCGGCATTGGCGCGGGGATCTGCGTAGAGGGACAGTTGGTGCACGGCTTGATGCATCCGGAAGTAGGGCATATGCTGCTGCGCCCGCATCCGGAGGATTCGAACCCAAACGGCGTGTGCCCTTATCATGACGGCTGTCTGGAAGGCTTGGCTTCCGGTCCCGCCATTGACGCAAGAATCAAGGGAGATGCCAGGAGACTGGCTGATGACGATCCAACCTTTGACATCGAAGCCTGCTATTTGGCGCAGATGTGTGTGAATTTAATTTTAACCGCAAGTCCCCAGCGGATTATCCTCGGAGGAGGCGTGATGAAAAGGAAGATCCTATTTGATAAAGTACGCGCCGGAACAATGAAACTGCTGAACGGATATATTGGGCACGCCGCTATTTTGGAGAGAATTCACGAGTACATCGTTCCTCCCAAGCTTTTTCCGGTAAGCGGGCTGATAGGCGCATACTTGCTTGGTTTACGCGCCTACGAGGAAAATGAGTAAATGCTCCGGAAAAGAGGAGAGCGTTCTTACGCGTCCGTAGGATCGATATAAGTAACAGGTCAAAGATTATGGCGTATACAGGGAGTGCGTTTTTCGCAGCCTCCGCATTGCCGTGACATACATGGGGATAAGAACCAATGCGGTCAATGTCCAAGCCGCGGGATTGCCAAAGCACGCCGCATAAAAACCATAGGGCGCTACCAGAAGAATTCCTACAGCCATACGGCCAACCATATCGGGAATGCCGGCAAACATGATGGCATTGGTTCGGCCCAGGCCCTGTAGGGTGTTGCGGCATATATAGATCACGCCGGTGCAGACGTAAAAAAACGCACTGATGTTGAGGAACTGTTGCGTCATCGTATGGATTTTTGGTTCGGCGGAACTTAAAAAAAGCTCTGCCAAGGATGAACTGAAGAGGTGGCTGGCGCCGAATGCGGCAACGCTGTACACGCCGCAAAAGAGTAAAATTTGCCGGCTGCCCGTGCGGATTCGATCCGGCCGGTTCGCGCCAAGGTTTTGGCTTGCAAAGATGGCGACAGCAATTCCTACGGTTTCCAAGGGCGCCAGCAGGACGGCTTGCACTTTATTTCCAGCGGAAACAGCCGCTATCGCGTCCGAACCCAAGCTGTTAACGGCAACTTGTAAGGAGATGCTTCCAATGGCGGATATAAAGAATTGCAGTCCCAACGGAACGGATAAGCGGCAAAGAGAACCGATGAGAGGAAAGGAAATTTTGGCATCTGCCCGGCTAAAATGCAAAACGGGGAAGCGCCTTGAGATGGCGCGCAGGCACAGAAATGCAGACAGAAACTGAGAAACAATCAGCGCCCAGGCGGCACTGGCCACCCCCATGTGAAACACTGCAAGAAAAAGCAGATCCAGAATGATATTCAACAGGTAACAAAAAACCAGGATGATAAACGGGGTACGGCTGTCACCCAAAGCCCGCATATAGCCGATGCATACATTCAGGGACACGATGATGCCAATACCGGCAAAAAGAACGGAGATATAGGAGCAGGCATTGTCTAGAATATTCACCGGGGTGCCGAGCAGCGTCAAGACAGGGCGGGTCAGCAGAGTCATTGCCACGCCGATGAGCAGGGATACCATTGCCGCCAGGTACAAGCCGTTTGCAACGGTGCTCCTGATAAGCCTGACGTTCCTCTCGCCAAAATGCCGGGCGATGGGAATGCATAGGCCGGAGCAGAAACCGAGAGCAAAGCCGATGATCAGCACGTTCAGTGAATTTGTGGAACCGACGGCGGCAAAAGCCTCCGTTCCCAAATATCTGGCAACGAGGATACTGTCGGTCATACTATAGAGTTGCTGAAAGAGGGCGCCGATTAGAAGAGGCAGACAAAAGCCAAGGATTCTTCGTATTGGGGAGCCGTTCGTTAAATCACGTACCATCCAAAGCACCTCGCTGTGCATTATCAGTCTATTACAAATGATGCAAATGTCAAGGATAGAAATCCGCCGTAAAAGCAAGAGGAGGATCAGAATGATTTTCGACGGAAACAGGGCGTTTCACGTGGAACACTGTCAAAGAAAACGGCGCAATGCAAAGAAAAGGCGGTAAAGAAGGAGAAAGCGCCTTTGGATAGAAAGATATAGAAGCGGGAGCGGCTGCGAAAAGAAAGAGGAGTCTATGCCGCTCTTCCGGAGGCGGATAAAAGGAATGCCTGGATGAAGGCGCAAGGGAAGAAGGGTGAAAGGCGATTTGAGAAGAACAGGCAACGATTGCGCATGAAGGAGAATAGGAATGCAGTCCAAGCGTAATGCAGGTACGACCGACACAGCGCGTCAGGGAATGCTGGTGCTGATGTCAATCAATACACTTTTTCACTATATGTATTGCATGATGGTAAGCAATGCTTTTTCCATGACGCCTGTGATCGGCGGCGCGTTATTTATGAGCGGCAGGGTCAGCGGTGAGTTGATGCGCAGGATGACAGGAGGACGAAAGCTTCTGACCAGAGGGCTGTGGGTTGCAGGCGTGATCCTTCTGGCGTTTATGCTCCTTTGTAATTTAACGCTGCTGGCAATCTATCCGTTCTTTTATCGATCCTTTGCCATCTGGGGTAATTTTGCGGTGGTGCAGCTGATCATTTTGCGGAATGCTTTCACCAGAAGGTTGGTGGTACGGCGAATGCGGAAAACCATCAGCCGCCATGCGCTGGTTTGGCTGATGATTGTGTTGGAAGCGTTTCCACTTTGCGTTGTGGCGGCTATCTATTTGAATTATATGCGTACCTCCGTGGCTTGGCAGATGATAGGAGGCTTTGTTCTGGGCGCCCTGCTGGAGGGATACGGCTTGTGGCGGGAAAAAGAGCAGATTGCCTCCAGGAGCGAGAGTCCCAGGATAGACGGTTCTGCTGCCGGGGTAATGACCAAGGAGCTGCACGGAATCCGTGCGTATTATGTGTTTGAACGCTTCCATGCGCTGATTCTGGTCGCTTTGCAGATAACGTTGGTCATTGTCTATACGTTTGTGGGGCTAACCAGCCAGGCGCTATTTACCGGTATGGTTATCGCGGTTGGCCTGACATTGCTTCTCCGGGAACTGACGGACATATTGCTCCGCCGCGTGAAAAACCGGCTGCCCGCCGCCGCGCAGCTTCTTTTGGTTGGATTATTCCTTTGGATTTATGGATTGGTGCTGTTTTACCGGGGATTGGGTCATGTGCCCAATGTTTTTTTCAGCAATCTCTCCCTGTCGCTGTCCATGTCCGGCGTGACGATCAGCACTTCATGTTTGGCAGATTTGGAACAGCAGATGTCCAGCGTTGCCCGGTTTGGTTTAAAAAACAGAATTGCCGGGTATAAGCAGGTTCGGGAGGATCGGACAGAAATGGCGATTATGGTGGGGCAGATGATCGCCTTGGTGATGCTTACGGCGCTTTGCGCCCCATGGATCAGCAAACTGGACACGGCAGGGATACAGGCGTTGATGGAAGGCTTTCGGCCGCTGATGATCTTGCCGTCCACATTTTTGCTGCTGGGAGCCTTCGTCAGCGTGCTTCGTTTCCCGATCAACAGCCGGTATTTTCAAAAACTGAAACGTTTTTTAACCCTGAGGGAGGAAGGAGGAGAGAACCTGGCGCTTAAGGCACAATTGGACGAGGTTGTGGTTAAGCGTCATAAAAATCGTATTGTTGTCAAAATGATTATCACCCTATTAAGGCCTTTATACTACCATAAGGTGCGGGGAAAAGAAAACGTAACGGGCTATGAGGACGGAACCATGATCCTTGTATGCAATCATGGAGAAGTATATGGGCCTGTGGTGGCTAATCTGTATACGCCAATTTCTTTTCGACCCTGGATCTTAAGCAGCATGATGGATCGGGAAGCCATTGTTGAGCATATGTACATAGGCACGATGATGCGTCAAAAGTGGCTTCCGGAAAGGTTGAAAAGGCCGCTTATCCGTCTGTTCCATCCACTTTTGCTATGGATTTTCAAAAGTATCGACAGCATTCCGGTCCACCGCAATGCGCCGGCGAAATTGATACAAACCTTTCGGGCAACGGTGGAGGCTATGCAGGCGGGGGATAATATTTTACTGTTTCCTGAAATTGCCGAAAGCCCCGCCCTTGGCGAAAAGGGCTACGCCGCAGAGGGTGTGGGAAAGCTGTACACCGGTTTCGCGATGCTGGGACCGGCGTTCTATGCAAAGACCCGGAAGCGGGCGATATTCATACCGATTTATGCCAGCAGAAAAACCCGAACTCTTTTAATTGGTCAGGGTATTGCATATGATCCTGACAGGCCTGCCAATGAAGAAAAGCTTCGCATCGTGGACGGCTTGATCGACCAAATGAAAAACCTGTATGAGCAGGAGATGGCGGTTGTGTGAACGGCAGGAATAACCCTCGTCACAAAAAACCTAAGGAAGGGGAGGGATATGCAAAATGCCGCGCTACGTGTATCGCCATCGAAAACCAACCCGCCGGAGGATACGCGTATCCCGTATCCTGATTTTTCTATTGCTGATTGGAATGATCGGGTACCCGTTTTTAGAAGCCGCAATGCTGCAGGTTGACCATCATACGGTCCAGGTGGCGGGGCTGCATTCCTCTTTGAATCATCTCAAGATCGTCTTTGCCAGTGACATTCACAAAGGCTCCTTCTTTTCACAGGACCGGATAAACAGCCTCATCGCGACCATCAACAGCCAGGGGCCGGATGTTGTTATTTTGGGCGGAGATTACGCGGAAGACAGCGATGGAGCGATTCAGTTTTTTAAAACGGCGCCGCCCATTCAAGCGAGGCTGGGTGTTTTTGGGGTGATGGGCAATCATGACCGGACCGGGCCCGAGAGCAATTTCACCGTGCTGGTGGCGGAGATGACCAATTATGGATGCCTGCCCCTTACCAACAGCGTGGCACGGGTGAAGGTGGGCCAAACCTATCTGTACATAGCGGGAGTGGATGATTACTACAATGGGATTCCCGATGTGACAGGCGTGGCATCCCAGGTGAGCCGGGATGATTTTGTGATTTTTGCGGGCCACTCGCCGGATCTGCTGCTCAAGGCCCGGGCAGCCAAGAGCAAGGAGAACGATAATCACTGGTTTGATTTGGCGCTCTTCGGACACACCCATGGAGGCCAGGTTATCTTGCCGGGGCAGCCTTTCTTTCGGAATTTAGTGCCAGAATTAGGGGCCCGGTACCTGTCCGGCTGGCGGGAAGAGAACAGGGCGAGTATACTGGTGAGTAACGGCGTTGGCACCAGTTTTTTCCCCGTCCGGTTGTTCGCGCCGCCGCAGATTCACTTGATAACCCTAAAGGTTCAATGATTTTTTTGAAAACGCTGCGAGGTATTCAATGGAACATGGAAAGCCCCTTCCCTATCGAAGATCCCTTCCCCGGATTCATCTGTCCGGAACCTTTGGAAAAGTCCTGATTTTACTCTTATTCCCCCTCCTGGCGTTGGGGATGTTCGAAAGCTTTGCCCGCGGCAGCGTCGGGGGTGCGGTTCATTGGATGGTCACCGCACCCGTTCTGTTTTTCCACAACCTGGGCTTCTTCATGGGGCTGTATTGGCTTTTGGCGCTGGTACGGAGCGACCGGATCCGCATGAGCGCCGCTGTCTTGCTGTTGCTGCTGTTCAGCGCCTTGGGCATCACCAGTTATTATAAAACGATGTACCGCTTTGAACCCATCCTGATGACGGATCTCTGGCTCATAGGAGATATGACAAACGCCTTACAGCAAATGGAGCTAAAAATAGATTGGGCTTGGGTTTCTCTGGCAATGGGTCTGGAAATGCTGGGGTTGGTCTTAACCTGGACGCTTGTGCGCGGCGCGCGGGTAAAAAGGAGCATCCTTTTCCCTCTGGCCGGAGCGGCGCTCTTCGGAGCGTTGACATTGCTGTGTTCGTTTCAAAATCCTTTCATGGCGGAGCATCTGGATCTTTCGGATAGCGCAAACCGAGGCGGTACGGTCTATACCCTTATCGCCATGGAAAAGCAGCGGGTTTCGCTGATGAATCATACTTTTCAGGAAGAAGACGTAAAAGCGGCCTGGGAAAAGATCAACAATGAAGCGGCAATGGACACGGCGCAGGCGCCCAACATCATTTTTATCCTCTACGAAAGCTTTACCGATCAGCGTCACCTGGAGGAGTACCTGCATTTTACAAGACCGCTTCTGCCATATTATGAAGAACTGCTGCAAGACTGCGCCTGGGGGAATATTTATGTACCCAAAATGGGCGGTGGGACCAGTGAAACCGAGTTTGAAGTATTGACAGCCCTGGTAAGTGACTATTCCGTAAACCCTTATTCCATAGGTATTCCAAGACTTCACAGCGTAGCCGCCATCCTGCGGGAGAGGGGATATGAGGCCACCGCGATTCACTGGAACCCGGGAGTTTTCTACAACAGGTATAAAAATCTTCGGCTGCTGGGCTTTGACTCGTTCCATACCACCGATACCAACGGCGCCTTATTTGAAAAAACCGGCCAGTTTGTCAGCGACGCCGAACACTACCGCTCCATCCTGTCCCGGCTGAAAAAAACCCCGGGCAAGGACTTTATCTTCTGCATCACCATGCAAAACCACGGACCCTATGGATACGATGATTTCGCGGTAACCTATGGAGCGGATACCCCGTTTAGCGATAAGCTTTCTTCTTCCACGGAGATCGTTATACGGAATTTTTGCTACCTGTTGGCTCAGAGCGACCTAGCGCTGCGGGATTTCATGCAAGAGCTGTCTGCCTTTGAAGAACCCACCCTGGTGGTGTTCTTCAGCGATCATATTCCGCCCTTTGGCCGCCCGGCTTATGAAGAGCTGGGCATGGAAATGGGGGCGGCGGAGGGACATTTGGTTCCGTACTTCATCTGGAGCAATCGGGAAAAATTCTCCCAAAAGGCGGACATGAAAGCTTGGCAGTTGGGTCCCTACGCGCTAGCCCTTGCGGGGATTACCGGCGATCCGTTTTTCCGCTACGTGGAAACCTTGCGGGCTCAAGGAGTCAACCAGGATGATGTATATCAGATCTTAAGCGAAGACGCATTGTTTGGCAGTCAAAAAGCGTATGAGTGGGCAGGGTTTGTCATTGAAAGCGATCGATGGCGGATCGGCGGCCCCATGGAGTTGCTGGGTTTTGATACCCGAGAGGTTGATGGAGCGGTGTATATATTGCCAAGGCTGGCCGATTCCGCCCAACGGTTTCGGCTGTATTTGAACGGGCGGCCTATGGATGACGGATATATGCTGGAAACAGATAAGCCTTTTCATTTGCAGTGTGTAATGACCAGTCCGTCCGGCGAGCACTATAATCAATCGGAAGCGGTCCGTTTTTCCTCCACCAAGGACCTGCTGGAAAGAAGCGGCCGGCTTTCCGATGAACCGATTATGTTATGCGAAAAACGATTTCATCTGGAGAAAGAGGAAGCGAGGTTTTTGCTGATCGCCAGCGACGAACCGGTGAAGGCCCGGATAAGCTGCCTGACAATGGATGGTAATAGGTTGACGTGGAGGGTTCCCTATGGGATCGGTCATGTGGGGCAGTACCATGTGGATAGTAAGGAAGGACCGCTCCGGCTCGCCATTGATAAAAGGCTTTTGGATGGAAAAGAACCCACCCCGGAAAACATTGCGGCCTACCTGGAGGACCATGACGCAAAGGCGTGGCTTTTTGAGTAGTCAGCATTCGGATTGCTTGACGAATTTTTTTATCTGAAGTACAATCAAACTGCTTTGGAGGGGTTCTCATAGATTTTGACATAATGCAATGATTCGTTGATTGGTAAAGCGCCCGTCCAAATAAGCAGCCGATCCTTTGCCGTAATAAGGAGGCTGCGGTTTTCTTATACTGATGTTTGAAAGGATGGATTGTTTTGTTTGGACGAAGGCCCGACGGGCGGCGTGTAAAGCACATGGACCCTCTTGTGCAGTTAACGCCTTACCTGATGCCCATGCGCTGCGATGCCCAGGTGTTTATTGATCACGATGTGGATTATGAGACGCTGATGCGCTATATCGCGGAGAAAAGCCGCGAAGGCGTGAAAATCACCTTCATGGAAATTTTGATTGCCTGCTATATCCGAGGGGTCTCCCAAGTGCCGGAGGTGAACCGCTTTGTAATGAATAAACAGCTGTTTAACAGAACGGAGCTTACGGTGGCTTTCACCCTGCTGATGGACACGGCAGATGGCTCCTATGAGGAAAACGCGGTGAAGATCCGCTTTGACCCAAGCGATACGATCTATGATGTTTCCGCGCGGGTAAAGGAGGCGATAGCGCAAAACCGGAAACCGGAGGACGCGGGGCTGACCTTGAAATTGGCTACTTTCCTGATGAGCGTGCCCCTACTGCCCAACGTGGTGGTGGGGCTGGTGCGGCTGTTGGACCGCTATGGCCTGTGCCCCAAGTTTTTGCTGGACGCTATCCCCTTCCACACCAGCATGTTTATTACCAATATGGCGTCTATTGGCATGCACAGGGTATTTCATCATATTTATAACTTCGGCAATACAGGCCAGTTTTTCAGCCTGGGGACCCCGCAGCGAAACTATGGTGTGGATGCGTCGGGCAGCGTGGTACGCAAGCGTACACTGCCCATCGGGGTGACGGCGGATGAGCGGATTTGCGGCGGCGCGGTGTATGCGCAATTGTTCGCGACGATGATGAAATGCCTGAAAGAACCAAGACTGCTGGAAAACCCTCCCGATGAGGTTCGGCATAATGAAGGCTGCAAATACCATGAGCCAAAACCTGAACGAAACCCTTGCCCATAAGCTGAAAATGCTCCCGGAAAGCCCCGGCTGCTATCTGATGAAGCGCGAGGGCAAGATCATTTATGTGGGAAAGGCCGTGAACCTGAAAAACCGAGTGCGGCAATATTTTCACGGAAACGCCCAGCATACGGCGAAAGTACGCTGGATGGTGCAGGAAGTGGATGATTTTGACATCATCCTATGCGATACCAACTTTGAGGCCCTGACGCTGGAGTGCAACCTCATTAAGAAGCACAGGCCCTTTTACAACATCATGCTGAAGGATGATAAGCATTTTCCGTACCTGCGGCTGGATCCGTCGGAGGTCTTTCCCCGGCTTACCGTGGCCCGGGTCATTGACCCCGGTGACGGGGCAAAATACTTCGGCCCCTATT
>Ga0082212_10005482_pt1 | contig 17283 bp, 3 predicted proteins | sample TergutNt197P3_FD_71548 | JGI IMG/M metagenome (GOLD analysis project Ga0082212, IMG submission 71548) | Neocapritermes taracua P3 segment gut microbial communities from Petit-Saut dam, French Guiana - Nt197 P3 | ecosystem: Host-associated > Arthropoda: Insects > Digestive system > Gut ... | reverse complement strand
CCTGGCCTTTCAGCGCCCCGCCGTAGAACCCTGAGAAGAAGTCCCTGATCTCGTTGTGGTACCCGTGCTCCACCGAGCTCATAATGGGCTGGTCGTACTCGTCGATAAGGACGATGGGCTTGATTTTGTAGTGCTCGTGCACTGCCTGCACGAGTTCCTCTATCGACGTCGTCAGCAGGCCTTCGCCTATGTCGCGGTTCCTGAGTTTTTCGTAGATCATGCAAAACGCGAAATAGTAGTCGTTTTCCATGTCCATCTTGCCTTTGAACGCTGCGTTGTATTTCACGTATTCGCTCAAAACCACCTTGGCGATTTTAACCATCAGCAGGTCAGCCGTTTTCGCCGTGCAGCCCTTGAACGAGAAGTACAGCACCGGGCGGGAGTTGATCTGTTCCGCGTACTGGGTGCCCATGATGGCAAGCCCCTCGAATATGTCTTTGCTGTCCACTGTGATGTCGAAGAACTCCCTTATCGTGGTCATGTTCAGCGTCTTACCGAAGCGCCGGGGCCTCGTTATGAGCGCGGCTTTGTCGTCGTATTCAATAAAGTCCCGAATTATCAGCGTCTTGTCGACGTAGTACTTGTCCGCTTCCCTTATTTCTCTAAAGCTGTCTATGCCTATCGGCAGTAGTTTTTGCATTTCGCCCGCACCTCCCCGTCAATCCTCCTGTACGTCAGTCCAGTATCAGTATATACGATTGCTGGGGCAAATGCAATGCAAAACAGCAGCCTAGCTGCCTAGAGTGTAGATATAAATACGGGTGATTTATTTGTGTAGTGGATGAAGAGGTCAAGGAGGTCGAGCATGTCGATCACGCCGTCCAGGTTGACGTCGCACATCTTGGCTGTCACTCCCTTGCCGTGGGAGTCGTAAACCTTGATTTCGGTGTCCCAATCAGGCGAGTCGCTGTCCCACCCACAGTACAGCAGCAGCATCCCAAGGTCCAGGGCATCAACCACGCCGTCCCTGTTCAGGTCGTACTTCGAGTAGACCAGCTCGATGTTCGTCGTCGCCACGCCGTACTCGATGATGGCATCGACGTCGACTACGTCAAGGCCCGCTTTTCCTGTGACCCTGTCGATCTTGACAAGGGTCACGGACACGTCGCCTGCCGCCCTCGGGGCGAAGGTGAGCTTGCCTATGTCGGTGTAGGACACGCTCGTGAAGCCGGTGCCGTCCTCAGTGCCGGTGTCCGGGTAGCCCAGTGTGATGGTGCCCCTCCAGACGTCGCCGCCCATGTTCCACCAGCTGACGCCGTTGATCATGTCGAACCCGTTAAGGCCCTCAATGCTCTTGAACGCCAGCAGGCTGCCGTCCATCTCGAACGTTACGTTTACGGTCAGTATGTCGGTCGCATTGCGGGCCGCAATGGTAAACTCCACGTCCTGGTTGATGTAGCCGGTTTCCTCGCCAAACACGCCGAGGCGCAGTTTGCCGCTCAGCGGACCTTCGCCAATGCCGGACAGCGTGTTTGAATCCATGTACCGCCCTTCAGCGTCAAACACCCTGACATAAACTGACATATATTCCGTTGAGCTCGCTTGGAAGCTTTGAGTTGATGTCCATATGTATTCTGCTGACCATGTACCGTCCAAACAATACTGCCATTTTGCCGGAACAAACCCTATTGAGTTAGTGTCCGTAACCGTTACCGTCCCATCCGATGCATTGATAACGATGCCGCCTGCGCCGTTTATCGTGTTTGTGATATTGAACGAATAGGCTTTCGGCTGGGCAACGCTGTTTTCAGGCTGCACCACAACCTGAACAATTGTTGACGCTCCGACGGGCAACGGCATGGCATACGAGACCGCGCCCCTGCCGGACGCAAGGGTATTGCCGGCTCCGTCTTTTACCGTCACGGTTGCCGCCGGGTTGGCCGCCGCCGCTGTCATTACTGTTTCGCCTATGTTCATCGCGGACAGATCGTAGTCAAGCGTGTCCGTGTCGAAATCAACCGCAATAGCAGACAGCCGTATTGACGCGAGATCCGCGTTCATGCTGCTTGGGTCAACCGTGTAATACTCTGCCTGGACGGAATGTCCCGGTTGTGAAAACGTGAATTTAAAAGTTTTGCTTTCTTCCTTGCCAAGATTGATCAAGCTGCTTGCGTCACTCGCATATAGCAGGGTTTCCAATACCTCTCCGCCCGGGCCGAGCAAAGCAACGATGAGATTGCCGTTTGATGCAGGCGTAAACGAGAGGTTCTCTGCTGTAACGGCCGCTTCCGTCACGCCGGAAGAATTGTCCAACGCAACAGTGATTTTTACAGGGTTTCCACCGTTTTCCATGACCGGGTCGGCAAACAATAACCTGCGTGCGCTGTTTTGGTAGTACTGTGTGATTTTGTTTCCCTGCGCTTCTGCCCACGCCTTGGCGTAGAGGCTGACGTCGCCGTTTTCAAAGCCGTCATCCGGCAGCTTGTACGTGATCAGTTTGGTCAAAGCGGAAGCGTCCAGCAGTTCAAGTTCCAATGCTGACAATTGATACAGCATGTCGTTTCCGCCGGAATCCATGGCGAGTGTTTGATAGTCGGGGTCAGTGTAAACCCCGAGGTGAGCCGTGTATCCCGCCGTATTGCCGCTAAACTCCACATCGCTCAGGTTTTGCATGGACACTATGAAAGTACGCAGCCCGCCTCCCGCGCTCACCGTCTCTATTGCAGTTATCCCTGCATTTGGAATAGCGATGCCAAGAATACCCGACGCGTATTGTTTGTCGCCGCTTGTGAAAGCCGCTTCCACGCTGTAGCTTATGTCTTTAATACCGTTTTGGGCTGCGGGGACAAGATATTCCACATACAGCATCTTTGTTTGATTTGGGAGCAGCTGCAAATTGCCATACGACTCTTCAGTGCCACCTTGCAGAGCGATTTTGACGCTGTCGATGGTTTCCGAACCTGTGTTGGTGATGCAGAAGGGGAAAGCAGTTTGAAAATCATGGACAATCTCTGAATGGTTCACATAGGCATTCGCTTCGATACTGTTTTGATAGCTTGCCGAAGCGCCGGCTATGCGCGAGCCCCTGTCGCTGTCCGACCAGTCTTTGAGAAGCATAACGGTGTTCAGCGTACCGGAACTGCTGTCGTACCAGCCGTCAAAACTCAAAAACTGTTCTTCTGCGTTGGTTTCGGCGATTCTTTGCACGGCGGTGAAATACATTTTTCCAGCGTTGTCGTAGCAAATTTTGACGCCGTACAGTTCAGCGGAGGCCGCTTCTGTTTCGTTTTCCGGAGGCAGAAGGTTGTTCCATATCAGTGACAAGCCGTCTATATTGCCTGCCTGATTCGGGGCGAAACGATAATTGTATCCGATGACGATGCCTTGGCCCGCAAGCGCAGACAAAACCGAATTCGTGAATTCCTCAATAACGGCGCCGTTTTTCTTTACCGCAGCCAGCATGACATTTCCTGTTTCTTCGCTGTCGGATTGATGCCAGCCTACGATGAACACTTCTTCCCCAGAGGGCATAAGCACCGGTTGAACCTGCGGGTTTTGATTGAAATTTCCGCCTGTGGTCAAACATGAGGTTGATATTATGTTCCCGTTTATGTCAATGAGCATGCTGTATACGTCATCATCGCGGATATACGTTATCATAGACGTTCCGTCTGAGAGCATTGCCGCGTTCATGGATTTTATCCCGGAAGCGTTGCCAAGCAATATTCCCGCATCGCTCCACGCGCCATTTTTGTATATACTGTAGCAAACCCGGTTGCTGACATCGTTGATGCTCAGTTCGCCATCGACAGTCCCGCTTCCCGCCATGTTCTTCCACGCGACGAAAGCTGATCCGTTGCCGGCGGCGGCGACCGGCGACATGTCTGTTTGCGCATTGTCGGTTAGGCGCACTGCAGCCCATGAGTTTCCGTCGTAAATCGCAGCCGCGATTTCAGAATTGCCTAAAACTGCGTCAATTTCGCTGTCAGTCGGGGCATCCGGATTCGCAAACACCGCTCTTTCCCGCTGCGCTTCCCATGCAGCTACGGCAAAATTTCCATTGCCTGCAACATCAAACCTGCTCGCCAGCGGCAAAGCTGCCGCACTGTTGTCTATTGCGCCTTTGTCGTCATACCCGCCCGAAGCGTTTTTCAACGCCCAGCTGATGTTCTTGTCGTTTATGTCCACGCTGCTTCCGTCCGAACAGTAAACGAAGAATTCCCCGTCGCCTGACACCATCGGCAGCGAACCTGGATACGCGTTCGTCATAATATCGGCAATTGTCCCTGGCGCCGCTCTCATGCGGCTTGCGGATGCCCATGCCCTTTCGCCCCGGTTGAGATAATCCCTGTTCTCTACCGAAATGCCCGTTTTGCTTTCTTCGACGAAATAATCGCCCGATCTTGTTGCTGTTTGCGTCTCCGTGAATATTCCATAGGCGTCTTTCATGCCGTATTTTTTCAACCAGTCTTGGATTGCTTTCACGTTGCCGTATTTGCCGAATTCGGCGACGTCCTTTGTAAACGAGGCTATCTTGTATGAATATGTCCAGTTGAAGACCAAAAGCGCCACTTCAACTTTTGCGCCTATTTCGCCTGTAAACTTGCTCACTGTAGCCTGATAGGAATCATATATGCTTTTTTCAGGCGAATACTCGTTGAGCAGCACACGGTACGTGTCAAGGCTCACTTTGCCGTAAACGCCGACAAAAATGCCGAAATCCGCGTCTGGATTGGCGGTACTTCCGAAACCAAGCATGGCTTCAATGCCTACAGTGACCATAAACGTCATTAAATGGTCGCCCATGGCATAAACGTGTTCTCCGGCCGGGGTCGTTTTGTGAACATCCTGAAATTGCATGGCAAAGCCGACGTTCACAAGAGGATTAATCGACAGCCCAATCGGCAAGGGCGTGAGCGGTATGTAAAACGGGAATTTCAGTTCGAAATTGACCGAGAACCCGCCTTCCACCACTTTCAGGCCCCAATCTTTAGTGACTTTGTCAATTCGTACTTCTGCACGCAGATAGAAAGTTAGCTGCATGGCTACAACGCCGAGGCTGAATTCGTTGACACCTTGGTGGTCGCCGTAGTTGCTTCCGCCGAATCTCAGGTAAGCGTTGAAAACATACGGATCGACCGTCGTTTCATAAGTTATTGCAAGCCCTATGAGTTGGCCGGGGATCGTACCGTACTGTATCTTTTTCAGGGCGTCTTCCAGCATTGCTACTTCTCCCGGGACTTCATTTGCTTTAAGTATTTCCTGATCTAGCATTTCCTGCAAGTATTTCAATTGCTTTTCCAAGTTTTCGCTATCCTCAATCGCCCTTAAACCGACGCCGTTGCCCATAGAGAAAGCGCAATTGTAGGAGAAACGGAAAGAGCCGTCCGGATCTAAAATACGCAGCATGACAGGGCAGCTTTCTCCCGCCGCCAAGTTGAATGCCGTTCCATTCCCAACGGTTTCATCGGTCAGCAGCGCTTCGTTGACAGTAACTGCTGCGTCAAAAAACGGCAGCTTGCGGGTAAGGATCGTCTGCGCCTGCAGTTTTGCCTGCTTGTCGGTTTCGAATTGCATTCCATATTCAGCGTATGGATCTTCTCCCCACCACAACACGGTGCTGATCAGTGTTTGCTCTGGAACATAATCGCTCGGGCCGATGTTCCTGTCGTATTCAATCACATCCCTGGCTCCGGGAAGGTAAGGGCTCTTGATTTTTTGCGCGGCGACAAACGGGTTCGCTTCCCCGTTTTTTGCATTATCATGCAGATTTACGATGTTCGCGCCGACTTTGACAATATCCATCGTGTTCATTGTTCCGTCTGTGTTTATGTATACAGGGTAGTATATGAGCCCTGGCCCGCATTCAAGTATGAACTCAAAAGTAAGCTCGTCTTTCATGCTGAGTTCTTCCCCGCTGCTGCTGACCCAAAACTTGGACGCGTCAAGATTCAGCAGGAAATGCCCCATATCGTCCACATTGAGGGTTTTGTTTTCGTCGCGGTGTATCAGAGAGGCCTCGCAGAGTTTGCCGTTTTTGTACACGGAGCCGCTGTAAAGGACTTCCCCCGACCAAGGCGAGCCGCCGTCAGGATTTTTGAAATACACCTCGATTTTTGTGTTTCGCAGCTGGAAAATGTTGACCGGGTACAGTCCGCGGTTGGCGCTGTCGTATTCGCCGGATTTGAGGCGTTCATTGTAAACCGTCCCCAGATACACCATGTCGCCGCTTCCCGATTGCACACTGACGTCGCCTGCAATGCCGCTTGGCTCGTACACGGCCAGCAAACCTTCGTCATCTGAGGTGAGGTCGACCACAGCCCCCGCACCGTTTGCATAGCTCACTTTTGTCGCCTGACGGGGATAAAACTGGAAGATGTACAATTGGTCTTTTAACGTTTCAACGTCTACGTTCAGCTCTGCCGCCTGCCCCGAACGGGCGTGCGTAGCCGTAATTTTCGCGCTGCCGTCCCCTGTGCCCGCAAGAGAGAAATCCGTGCCTGGAGGGTATTTTGTGTAAGTAAAGCTTGAAAGAGGCTCATATACCGTTCCTTGCCGGTAATTTATCGTGGCGGCGGCGATATTGTCCGACAGCCATTCGATTTGGTCGGAAATCCCGCTCCACGCGTAGCCGCCGTAATTGATGCTTATTAGGCGCTGCAGGTTTATGTCGCGCTTTAAGCCGAGTACCGCCTCGCTTCCTCCCGAATTGTAAAGGATTGCTATCATGCTCCTGTTGCTCAGGGTCAAGTTGCCGCCCGCAGGTGTTGCGTCGTTGCCGTTTGCGTCGCGAACGAGGATGTCGAGGGCGTCGTGGTTGTAGACGTAGAGCAGCATGGCGTCCGCGTCCATGCCTGTTTGATTGGACGCCACAGCCTGTATGCTGTATATGTCTTTTAGCTGCCCGCTTTCGACTTTGGGGACCGTCAACGTGTATGCATTGACTCCGCCAACAAAGCTGTCAGTTGAATAAACCGGCGCCGGGTCGCCGTTTTTGTAAATCGAAAGCGCAAAATCGTCTGTATCCGGAATCAGGTTTTCCATCGTCCATTTTAATTCAAAGCTACCTGAATAGTCGGTGACGTATGTGTCACCCAATGAATCGAATTTTATCAGCGGAGGCTGCGGATAAACGACAATGTATCCCTTTGCGCTGAGGATGCTGCCCGGGTTGCTTGGGTTCGGTGCGCTGATTTCAAAAACATACGCAGGCTCAAGGGACAGGTTCGCCCCTTTTGGAGAAAGTTTTTGCATGTATTGTCCGTCAACTGTCAGCTTTGGTTCAACCAGCTTGCCGTTGTACATATACACGGGCGTCGTCAAATCAGCTGCGTCATAAAGTTTCATGGTGAAATCAGTATTTTCGAAATTCAGGTTTGTGACCATTCTAAGGGTAACATCGTCGCCTTTGCGCGTATTGAACCGGTTTGCGTTCTGAGGTATCGACAACACTGCAGTGCCGTCGTCAACAACCTCAAATTCCGGGGTCGTCGCGCTGACCGCTTTCCCGTCAAGGCCGCCGTTCGTGGCGGTCGCCGTAAAGCTTACCTTCCCCGCCGACTGAACCCAAACCTCGCCGGTATTGGGGTCTATTTCCGCCACATTGTCCATTGAGCTTGACCATAGAATTTCGGGAAAATCCGAATCAGCAGGGCTGACCGAAGCCGCAAGGACGGTATTCGCACCGGAAAAATAGAGTTTGCCGCCGCTTGGGTATGCGGCTTCATCAAGTATTACCGAAGCCGCAAATTTCGGTTCGCCTAAGTTAATGTACAGCAGCTTGCTGTACAGAATCTCGCCCCCTGAGAATACGCCGTCGCTGTCGCACACTACGCCGCTGCCATAGAACAGTGCCAGCTGCATTTTTGAAGCGTATGGTGCGTATCGGGATGCGGGGAATTGAGCCGTGTATGTTGTGACTGAATTGATGCCGGACCCGTCGGTCGCGACTCTGAAACTATATGTATCGATCTCGTCGGTTTGCGGGTTACGGACAGCCAAATACGCTTTGCCGAGAACGTCGTTGCCGTCAACAGACTCTCGCAGCCATTGGCTGATCCGAGGGTCGGCACTGTCTGACAGGGTCACGGTGACGGTATCGCTAAAATTGTATGCCGCTTTGCCTGCGGCAAAGCCGGTGATGGCGGCTGATTCAAGGGGAGTAATGAGATTCATGCCGTTAATCGTATACGGATTTGCAAAATCATAGCCGGCTGTATCCCAATATACGCTCGCGTCGGCAGGCGTCAGCGCGAGCGCGTTGCCCACAAGGTCTGTAAACTTGGATGGATCGGGGATGGTTATTTCCAATGTTTGGGCGTTGTCAAGTTCCTGCACGGTATAGAGAAAATCCAGGCGTTTGCTTGTCGTCGCTCCTCTGTTTAGCCAATATTCAATATTTTTGGCGGCGAACGGGGAGTCAACGCCGTTAATTCTTATGGTCGCGTCGTGATGGACTGTTACGGGTTCGGAAAACTCCAGCGTAACGGGAACCACCTGTCCGGGGTAAAATGCCGTTCCCTGCGGCGCGGTTATTGATTTTACCACCGGCGGAATAAAATCGATGAGCTCCACACTGAATTGGCCCGCTGTGAACACAATTCCACCAAGGTTTACATACGGTGGGAAACCGTCCGGTGCATCCAAAATATGCAGGTCGTACAATAAAAATCTCTTTAGAGGCGTATTAATAAAGGCGTTGTATTGATCCTTCGGCAAATGGCAGACTGCCCGTTTGCTGCCTGCCAAACCATTGTCCCATGATCCTTTCACCACTAGCGGAAATGGATTCGCGTATCCTCCAAGCCATGTGGTCAAAGCGTTGTCCCGGTATTTCGCGGGCCAGCCGGTATAATCGGCTTGGCTGTAGTATTCAACATCTCCCCCTCCCAGCACGGTTATTTTGCCGCCGAAAAAATAATCGATGCCTTTGCCCGTTATTATTGGCACTGGTTTGCTAAGATAGTCTGTCTCGTATATTTCCATGCCCACTGACGCGCCTGATGCGTTTGAATCCTCAAGCGCATATTGAAAGGCATATGATTCCTGCCCAAACCCGGGGTTTCTGTTGTCCGTTTGTTCGCCGGGATCCCTGAGCCCGAAGTCCCGGCGCCGATACAAGTGCGTTCCTATTTCACTTATGCTTTGTTCGGTGTAGAAATTGCCGTACATGTCAAAAATTATCCTGTATTTCGCCATCGGGTCAGCTAAGCTGTCACCTGCATCATAGTCATAAAAGTAACCTTTCGACGAAATATATACGTCTTCTTCATTCGTATTGGAGCTGTATTGCATGAACATCGAACAGGGAATGTTCGCGGACAATCCATTTGCTGCCGCGCATTTGGCATCATTTGGGTTGTCCGAATTTATGAATTTTGCGTTTACGGGGTTGTAGAACTGTACGACAAAACTGCGCGCGCCCTGCCAACGGTCTTCTGCAGAGTTGAAGTAATCGCTTGAGGTGGAATCGATAACTATTTCTACCCTCTTTTCAGTTTCACCCGGTGCAAACACTACCTCGTTGATTTCCTTTGTGCTGTCCATAAAGCCAGCCAGCTTTGCTGTTTTTACGGAACCTTGCAGTATCCGGCATTCCGTCCGCACCTCGAAGCCGTATGCTTTGTCCAATTCTATGACTAAGGCTATCCCACCGTTGAGGAGATTGGGATAAAAATTCTTGTCCACAAGAAAAGACGTACCATCACTACGCAAATACCGCACGGAAATCTCCGCCAGCTCCTCAATCTCTGTGACTTTTGTCTCCACGCTCGTCAACGGGTCTTCATCCAGCGCAAATGTGTTGAACACGGGAAATATACCTGTGGGTATCAACCCTAATACCATCGCCATCGTAAGCAACAGGGATAGAATTCTTTTTGCTTTCATTTTTTTACCTCCTAAGATTACCTGTTTGATAACACTTCAACGCTTCAAAATAGGCATAAAAAAACCCTATGTTAATCGTTTCGCAATTATTATAGGGTAAATTCATCGTCTTGAGGAGTGTAGTTTTGCCATAAAAACTACACAATTTTTGCATTATAAGATATATTGCGGCAATTCTTTTTTTCCGTTAATAAAAAGCTTTTGGTAAATTGTCTGCATATTGTTGTTGAGTGTTCCGGGTGAAACGTGAAGCTGCTCGGCGATTTTTTTGAACGGGACTCCCCGTGCTGCAAGCTGCGCCATCTGGTACTCGCGAATAGACAGTATCAGTGTGATGTTGTCTTCTGTGAAACGGTTGTGGAACTTTATCCAGTTCGGGATCGTGCGTTTCCACTGGGTAATAGCGGTGTCATACCACTCGGGATATTCTTGTTCAAAGAGCTGTTCTACCAAACCGCCCATTGACGTCATCAATTCAACAAAATGGGTGATGATGCCGTAGGGTACGTAAATGTTCATGGCGTCAAGCAGCCACTGCCTTGATTCTTCCTTGCGGTCTGTTGAATGACAGGCTACAGCGCACATGAGCCTTAAGTACAAGTCGGTTGACGACACTTCCTCAGCGGAACCGTAAAAGGCGAGCGTGGTTTGCGCCACGTCAAGCATGGAATCGTATTTGCCGATGCAATGAAAATATTTTGAACGCAAATATGCGGCGTCGGCTTTGTATTGAACCGGCAATGCGGAAAACGTGCCGCTTTTAATCCATTCGGGAGCTATTTGGGGCGCCATTGCCCCTATATAGGCTCCGGCTAGGGAGAGCTCTGCGGCCGCAGTTATGTCTGCCCTTAAATTTTCATTTATGATATTTTTTAAAAAAGCCTCTATTTCTACGTAGAACGGATAATCCCCTGTGCATATCGCTGCGCCAATTGCATAAAAAGAGGAGCACAGTTTCGCTGCGTCGTTGCCTTCGCATTTTCGGTAGCATTCGCCGGCCCGTGCAAAATCACCTTGCGCGTAAGCAAATGCCCCTTCGCAGATAAGCTTTATTCTATTGTCGCGTATCGTATTCAAAACGCTTTGAGGGTCATGCCGGGGCGTGTGAATAACGAGCAACGGCAGCATTTGCGTAAAATCTGACAACAGGGCATTTGAGGGCAATCTTTTTTTTTCGAAGCGCAGGTCGCTGGGCTTTTCGGCATTGGCTGGAATGAGGTGCGACCGTCCAAACTTTTTAGCGTCTGGTATTCGTTCTGAAGCTAAAAGGCGCTGCACCTGCCTGACAGTAACCCCCCATTTTGCTGCAGCTTCGGCTGCGGTTATGTATTCCATTTTGCGATTCCCCTTGTATAATTGCGTTTGTGACACGTTTATTATAGTCGCATTGGCGACATGTGTCAAGAATGCGGCTGATTTTACAAAGATGTTACAAACAAATTACAAAAAACTCAAAATAATATTTGACGAACCAAATCTACATTATATATAATGTGTATAACAAGTTGCAGACGAAAAACTGTAGGAAGGGGGTGTCAATAGAATGCTGGCTGGGTTAACCACGTTCCCCAAAAGCGAGGCTGAAAATGCTGAACCCCAACGGCAGAACAAAAGAGGCAAAAAACAAATAATAGGAGGATTAACGAATGAGAAAACACACTAAATATGGAAAATTTTTCTTGTGCTGGGCCCTTGTGCTTGGCCTTGTCTGCTCGACAGGCGTATTTGCGTTTGCTGACAACGACCCTGTCGAGAGTGGAGTAGCTTTCGTCCTGTCCGACGACATGGACTATATTGAAGCAACTCCGGCAATCTACAGCGCCATGGCAGTGACCAACCCTGCGGCACTAGGCTTCGCCAACGTGGAAGTCATAACCAGCGGTTCTCTTCAGGTGTTGTACAGGCCTGAGGTCTACAAGGGCGTAGAAGAGAACAACGAAGACCCTGACAAGTACTACACCACTAGGAGGGAGTTCAACCTCAAAGACCCAAGGGTGTTCAACATCGAGTTCTACCTTCCGCTGGCCGAAGTGGTTGCGGACGGCATCACCCCGCTGACGGCTGAGCAGATGGAGGCACTGAACAACAGCGTCAGCTACACCTACGGCGGCTTCCCGCTGAGCGCCTGGGGCGACGGGAACAACCTGCGGGGCGGCACTTCGATAATGCTGCTCAGCAACAAGACAATAACCACAGTGGTGGACCTCAGCAACCCGATCAGCCCGGTTGCAGGCTACAGGTTCACCGCATCCCTTAGAGTAAACAGCCCGTGGGCCTCGTCCAGCACCGGAACGAATGTGCCGTATGCAGGTTTTGTTGCAGGCAGCCAGAACCACTTCAGCGGTGGCCGCGACTGGTGGATGGCGGGCCCGGCGTATAAAGGCACAGGCACGTACGAACTTGCCGCCGTGGCTAACGGGGAGGTCTTTGCCAAGACCAACATGCACGTCGGCCCATACGACGAGCACTATTCCTGGATAGAGATCAACGAGTTCGCCCAAGACCTCATTGCAGCCATCAAAGGTGCGCCTTTGACCATCGCTGAACTGGACGCCCAGCCCACTGGCGTGCTGGCAGCCGGCTACGTAAAAATGGCAGGTCCCGGATACAGGGACGGCTACGTGAAGGGCGACCGCGCAACCGACGTGTACGTGGAGGTGGGCATCATAGGATACGGCCTCACGGACAACTACCATCCAGACAATAAAGACTACAACAACTACTCCAAATACAACGCGCAGTGGAACATTACTGTCGCCAAAGACGAGAGCACCGTTGCTGCGTACCTCGGACCTGGCGGGTTCAAGGAACAGATGAACACAGACCCGGCAAAGCTGATGGCGAAATACAAGGACGCCCCGGATGCAGACATCGACATGATCAACGTGTACTATCAGAACAACGTCCACTCCGACGAAGTGACCGGCACAGAGACCATGATCAGACTGGTCAACGACCTGATAGCCGGCGGCAAGGCCGGGCAGCAGATATCCTACTCGAGGTTCAACAAAGACGACGTGACCTTGAGGTACCGCCGCCCCGCCCCCGGGTTCACATCGGGCACATCCTCCCACCTGCTGACAGGCGGGTACACCGGCAAGTTCGCGCAGGCGGACTCTAGGGTCAACGAGGTGTTCGACACCGGAGCAGCCCTTGACAAGTTCATCTTCGTCAACACCCTGTGCAGCAACCCGGACGGCAAGGCGGCCATGCGCAGGACCAACAGGTACGGCATCGACCTGAACCGCGACTGCATTTACGCGACGCACCCAGAGACCATATCCCTGACCCAGGACATAGCGAAATGGGACCCGATGGTGATGAACGAGTGGCACGGCTACGTCACCCAGATGCTGATCGAGCCATGCACGTTCCCCCACTCCCTGAGCTACGAGTACGACCTGCTCCAGAACAACATGCTGCAGCTCGCCTACCAGGGCGGTTTCGCAGTTTTAGGCAGCACCGGCTACGACGAGTTCCGCATCCCGTGGGATCAGCTGGGCGGCGGCGCATGGGACGACGGCGGCAACATCTACGGGCCAATGTACGCCATGCTCTACGGCACCTACGGCTACACCATAGAGTTCCCGCACTCCAACTCCGACTCCTTCGTAGCGGGCAACGTCATCAACTATGCCATGGTAAACACCCTGCTGAAGGGCGAGACTGCGTTCTACGAAGGCAACTTGCTGAACGGCCCGCTGCCCGACATCGACGGCGGCACCAGGAACAGCCACTTGGAAGACAACAAATATACCAGCTTCCGCAAGAGCTCAGTCATGAACAAGCTGGAGTACAAGCTCCGCGGCCTTGAGAACATAGACGCAATGACTTGCGACAAGTACTTCATTGACCTCATTGGCGGCACGGAGACGGTCGTGGGCAGGCCAAGGACGGACGACCCGATGAACCTGGGCAGCAAGCTCAACTTCTTCCCGGACTACCTGGTCATCCCGACGGACACCGTCAACCAGTACAACCCGGCAGAAGCCATCAAGGCGCTCAACTTCTCCATGCTGGTAGACTGCAAGGTGAGCGTGACCACTAAAGACGCCACCTACAACGGCAAGCTGTTCCCTGCCGGCACCTATGTGTACGACTTCAAACAGAGCAACAGGAACGTGCTTTTCGAAATGATGAGCAAAGGCTACGACGCCACTAGGTTCAGCAGCATGTACGCGGACATCTACTGCAACTACCCGGACGTCAGGGGCTTCGACAGCGTACAGGCGTGGAACAACCTCAACGGCGGCGTCGACCCGTTCGCGGGGGCGCTTGCGCCGGTCACGGCTCCGATAGGGAAAACCCTCGACATCGCCGGCGACGAAGACGAATACGTGGTCTTCAAGAGCAACAGCACAGACGCCGTAAGGTTCGTCAACCTCCTGCTTTCGGGCAGGTCCAGCGGCCCGTCCTTCGCGGAGAAGGGCGACGTGTGGATGCTCAGGAAAGCAGTTGACGGCGTGGGCAACGCGTCAGACTACGTCATCAAGGCTGGAGACCTTGCCAAGGTCGGCAACTTGGTAGTGAAGCCCAACCTGGGGCTCAACGGCTGCCACCTTGTGGGCCAGTACATCAGCGACCTGCCGAAAGAGGCGGTGAAGCTGGTGGAGCCTATCATAACCACCAACACCACAAGGAACTCTGCAACCACAGGCGGCAACCTCTTCTGGTCCCTCGACGACTACCTCGGGTTCAACATGCTGAACGCCGACGGGACGGACTACAACGGCAATTCGGCGACCGCCGTCAGGCCGGGCGCCAACGTGGTCCTCATGAACAACGCCACGGCTTCAGGCAACCTGCTGAACGCCATCAGGAACGACAAGCTGGGCCTCATCATGGTGCAGAGCGCAGCTACGCTGGGGAGCTTCGGCTTCACCGCACCGAGCACAGGGTCCTTCAACGACGTTGCGATAAACGGCACTTACAACATCGACGACAGCCTGTTCACGCAGAACTACGCCGCAACCGACACGCTGTACGCGCGGGGGAACTACTTCACGGCCAACATCCCGGCAACGGCGAAGATACTGTTCACCAGCCTGCCGGACGGCGAGGACGCTTTCATAGGCGGCTACCAGGCCACCAACGGCAGCAAGACCACCTTTGGGAACAGGACCACCATGTTCAGCACGATCCTTAAAGAAGGCATAACGGGCAAGCCCGTCCAGAGCCTTAACATCGGCATGAACCTGTACAACAGGTCCCACTACCAGAAGCACTACCCGTTGCTGGCAACGGCCATTTACGCCAGCGCAGCGGGCATCCTGGACGACTTCGACGCGCCGGGCCTGTTCGACGTGACCGGCGGGAAATACAACGGCGGCGTTGCAATGAACCTCGTGGCGGAAGACGACCTGAAGGGCAGCGGCGTCGAGAAGTACGAATTCTACAAATGGAACGGCAGCGAGTACGCGTTCGTGGCCGAGCAGGCAAGCCCGGCCTACGACTTCGCAGGCCTTGCATCGAACGCTTTCTTCAAGGTAGTGATAACCGACTGGGCCGGCAACGAGACGACCAAGTGGGTTGAGTACGATTTCATCAAAGACATCTTCATCATCCACGACACTGACCCCTTGGGCGGAGTGCTCCGCCTCAGCGTGTTTGGCGAGGAAACCGGCTACATCAACCAGGACGTTGAGTTCACCATTGCGGCCCGCAACGCGACCGACGTGCTGACAGTCAACGTGACCTTTGAGATCGACGGCGGCCTGCTTGCGTTCAAGGGCATCGAGGGCCTTAACGGGTTCGACATGATCAACGGCGTCAGCTGGAGGAGTATGGGCGGCGACGTCTGGAGGGGCACCATCACACTGGGCTACCCAGACAGCGGCACCGTGGACGGCACCGGCTTCACCAACGCGTCCTACACCGACATAGGCAAGCTCACCTTCGCCCCGAGGGCGGCGGGCGACGTGTCCGTGACGCTCGTCAAGATCGACAGGGTCACCGGGAAAGTGGATCTGGACGTGGTCGACGTCGAAGCATACATCGAGAACGGCGTGGCAATAACGAACATCGAACTGGTCTACTCGAAGTACGACCTGAACAGGGACGGCGTGGTTGACGCCCTCGACCTCGGTATGGTGCTGCTGTACTGCGGTTGGGACAGCGACTCGCCTGCTTGGGACACCGAAATCAAGGTTTACGACTCCCACGGCAAGGGCGTGACGGCCAAGACGTGCGACGTCAACCTGGACGGCGTGATCGACATGCTCGACCTGCTTGACCTGTTCATACATTACACTAAATAGCAACCTAAGTAGTACGAAACAATTAAATGATTTATCCGCGCAGGAAAACCCTGTGCGGATAAATCACCCACAAATTAGGGAATCACAATAAAAGGGAAAATTCTCCGGAAGCGAATAATAACCCGCTCCCGGTTCAAATAGATTTGTCTAGTTAGTACTATTAAGTACAGAACTACCGTAGTTCGGCGAGAAACCAATTTCGCCGATGTGCTGCACAATGCAGCATATGCAATTGTTTAGGAGGTTATAAAATGAAAAGAACAGTTACAGCATTATTCTTATCTCTAGTCCTTGTGCTGACCATGGTTCCATTTACTGCGATGGCTGGCGACACTGACGTTGACGGCCGAGGCTGCACCAGCTTCTACTTCGGCAAGGACGTTACAGCAAGCGGCAACTACACATGGGGGCGCACTGAAGACGTCAGCGCATCCTTCTCCAAGCAGTTTGGCGTCGAGCCAGCTGCCGAGTACACTATTGACCCGGTTAGGTTCTACAACTACAACGGCAACTGGCAGGAGTATGAAGGCGACTTGTACGTTGCAGGTGGGTGGAACGCTGGATACACCACCTTCACCCCTAGGTTCAGGTGGCCCTATCCTGCAAAGACGCTTCGCTTCACGTACAATAAAGACTCCATAAACAACGAAAGGAACGACCCGTTCCCTTACGCTGAGGTGGGTATAAATGAAAAAGGCGTCAGCATCTCAGCTACCGAGTCCCTCAGCAGCATGAAGACCCAAGTAACCGCCCTTGACCCGGCTGTGTCCAGAAACAGCGGCGGCTTAACGGAAGTTGACATCACTGCGGTAGTGCTGATGCAAGCAGAGACCGCAAGAGGTGCCTGCGAACTGGTGGCTAAAATCATCGACACCGTTGGTGCCGGCGGCAGAGAGGGCCTGTTCCTCAGCGACCCCAATGAAGTGTGGTATTTCCAGTGGCTTACAGGCCATCAATACGTAGCGGCCAAGTGCCCCGACAACATGGTCGGCTTTTCGCCAAATATAACGGGCAACGTGGGCCCGAAGGGCGTCGTCGACATTACTGACACCGAAAACTTCATTTGTTCCCCGAAGCTTGTTGACATTGCAGTTCAGGGTGGTGTATATGTTGGTGATCCCGCTGACCCCGGAAACCTGAACAAGATAAAAGTCTGCGACTCTTACGGCAGCACCACGAACCATCAGACCAGCCGCAT
>Ga0082212_10005481_pt1 | contig 17284 bp, 21 predicted proteins | sample TergutNt197P3_FD_71548 | JGI IMG/M metagenome (GOLD analysis project Ga0082212, IMG submission 71548) | Neocapritermes taracua P3 segment gut microbial communities from Petit-Saut dam, French Guiana - Nt197 P3 | ecosystem: Host-associated > Arthropoda: Insects > Digestive system > Gut ... | reverse complement strand
TACTTTTAAGAAAAAGAGGGGTAATATGGCGAATCAACGAATTTGTCGAAACAACCTTGAAAATACTCCGAACAAAGGAGGGCACCTTGCCGATACGCTCAAAGAAACCAACCGCCTCCCGCATCGTAGAACTCAACCTCAATTTAAAAGTGCCTCGGAAGCAACTTCCTTTAGTGGAGGAAGCCTTGAACGCTGTTTTGGATTTGGCTGGCCTTAAATCTGAAAAGGCCGACAAATCAAAAAAGCCTCCAACGCCAAAAGCCGCCCGGGCAACCAAGGCCAAACCCGGTCCAAAACCCAAGACCAAACTGGCCGCCAAGCCAAAAGCCAAACCTGGCCCTAAGCCAAAAGTTAAACCGGCGGTAAAACCAAAAGCCAAGCCGGCCGCCAAACCCAAGGCTAAACCGTCCCAGGCTCGGCGAACCTCTGCCGCCCCCAAAGCATCCAAACTCGCCGCCCTTATCCGCGACTTGAGAACCAAGGCCGGATTAAGCCAAAAGTCTTTGGCTGAAAAATTGAACTCCAGCCAAAATGCTGTTTCCCAATTGGAAACTGGCAAGCTAAAACCTAGTGTGGATATGTCCATAAAGTTAGGGCAGATACTTGGAACACCGTTCCAGGAATTGATGAAATAGCTTTTTCTGTTTCTTTTTCCGTTCTTTTTCACGGTCAAACTCTTGCCTTTTTGCGGCGCGAGTATGGTAAAAAAAGGTCTTGCCTTTATATCCATTTTGGATATAATTGATTTAAGGGGACGACGATGGCCGACAACCCTCCTTGGAGCGTCATATTCACCGGCCAGGCCAAAAAGGGAAAAGACAAGCTGCCGGACGAGATTAAAGAGAATTTGTTGGCTCTCCATCTTGATTTGTCCTGGAATGGCCCGTCCCAACCCAAATGGCCTCACTACGGTAAATTGGCCGGTAAAAAGAAAGGTCTGGACATAAGGCATTGCCATATCAGTAGCGGACGGCCGACTTATGTGGCGATATGGAAGGTCACCGACCTGAACGTGCAGATAATGGAGATTAGATATGTCGGGACACATGAGAACGCGGACTACCGGCGAGTCAGTTGAAGTCAAATTGAATTTCAAAGTGTCTCGTCCTGATTTCCCTGTGGTCGAGAAAGCCTTGAACAGTTTGATGGATTTGGTTAAGCATAAGGTCCGGCCGGTCAATGAAGATGGGGAAGAATTATTTACTTTCGATGAAGTTTTCCCCGAGGCCCATCCCGGCATGGCGGTTCGCGGATTCAGATTCAGGGACGGTCTGACCCAAGAAGAATTGGCTGACCGTTTAGGCGTTGCACAAACCAGAGTTTCAGAACTTGAAAGTGGAAAACGTCGTATCAGCGTAGCGATGGCCAAACGCCTAAGCACGGTTTTTGACATTCCATACCGGGCCTTTTTATAGCCACGGTTTTCGGTATTTATCCGGGGGCTTTCCTGCCCCCGGATTGTTTTTGTCCCTTCAATATGCCGCAGCATAAGGCCCTCTAAAGACCATATCTTTGGTGACAATGACGTTGAACTGGTAGCCCGGTCTGATTTCCAGGGTGGGCTTGATGTTCAGGTTTTTCTGCAACAACTGTAAGGTCGTCTGACCGAGTTGGGCGGCCAGGGCCGAGATCATCTCGTCCTGCATGGTGGTGGAAGTCTGGCCGTCACTGGTGTTGCTGGCTTGGTCAATGGCGTAACTCATGCCCCCGGTGATAAGGGACATCATGATGGCCGAGCCGAATATTCGGAGATAGTGATTATTCACCTGGTCGTTGAAGCCGGCATAACCGGCCATATCGGCTCCGGGCATGGCCCCCAGGGTCACAGACGAGCCATCAGGGAAAACAACCCGATTCCAGGCGATAAGCACTCTTTCCTGTCCATAGACCACTCGGGAATCATAGACACCGTAGAGCTTGGCCCCCTGGGGCAGAAGCAGATGCCGGCCCGAGGCCGTGTCATAGACGTTTTGGGTTACTTGAGCGATGAGGCTACCGGGCAAATCAGAGTTGACGCCGCTGACCATGACCCCAGGGATGACCGTGCCGGTTTTGACCTCGAACTTGCGGCCAGCCTCCCGGGTGTAGGGTGACACCCAATCACGGGCGTCAGCACGGACAAAGAAGGCTTCTTTATCCCGGTCGGCGGCCGGATCGTAACCGTCCGGTCCCAGGCTGGAGTTAGACTGTCTGGCGGTATATCCATCCCTGTCCACGTCAACACTGTCAGGGCTCGCGTTATAAGCCCGGTCCCGTTTGACCAGAAGAACCGAGCTATATGCCAGTTGCGCCCGCTCGAATTTGCGGCGGCGGATTTCATCGGCTTCGCGGCGGGCGGCCTCCAAATCCGGGTCCACCGGAGGCGGGCCGACAAAGGTAGTAGCTTCCGGCTCTCTTGATGCTGGCTTATCGTCAGTATTGAGCGGGAGAGCCAGGCCAAGTCCCTCCACCGGGGCAGACAATGGCTTGTTCTCTTGCTCCACCCCCGAAAATCCGGCTCTGTGTGACCCATCTTCCTTCTGAGAACTCAGCCCGAACATCAGCACAACCAGAAGGCCGGTGACGACGACCAAAATGGCCATCAGCACCCGGCGGTCGGTTTTTTTGACTTTCGGCCCCGAGGCTAAAAAACCGGGGCTGGCTGATTTTTCACTCATGGCGCGTCTCTCCGGTTCTGGTTATGGCTTGGGCTTCCAAGCCGCCGTCGCCTAAGTGGTAAACCCGGCTTTCAATCAGGCCATCCGAGACGGTCAGCTTGGCGAACCAAAAATTTTCTTTGAAGCGGTCCAGAACATAGGCCACGGTCAGGGCCGAGTCTCCAGTTTCCGGGACCAGGGTGAAACCCTGAGCCCGCAAGGCCGTTTCCAGGGCCGGTCCCAATTCGTCATTTGGGGCTCCGGTCTGGCTCAGAAAGATGGTGGTGTGCCCGGGCGGGTAATCAAGGGCCAGAGTTTGGGCCAGATCCTCGGCCACCACAGCGGCCGAACCGGCCGGGCAATCTTCGGTCAGAAAGGATTCCGAAAGGCGGAACCGGGGGCCGCAACCGGCCACAATCAGAATCAGCGAGAACAAGCCGCAGAGGCGAAATGAATTACTCATTTTTTGGCCTCCCACTTGATTTCCACCCGTTCCTGGCCCCGGCCCACGCCGCTGACCAGGGCCAGGTGCTCGAACAGGCCGTCCACGACAAAGGTGTTGTGGTGGACCCGATAGTTGACGATTTGTTCCCGACGACCCTTGAGAGCCAGGAGAACAGGGATTTCAGCTTTAGCCGCCGAGTCGGGCAGTTTTATAAAAGTCTGGTGGCCGTTGTTGAAAACCTGAACGGGCTTCCAAGGGGCCTTTCCGGTCACCTTATAGGCGAAATCAAGGCTGGACAGGTCCACGGTCTGGCCGTCAAACTCTCCGGTGGCCCAGCGCCGTTCCTTCCGCTCCTGGTCGGCCAAAATTTTGGCCTGGCCCTGGTAGAGAAAACCGACATGCGGGGTAAAGCCTTCCTTTTGGGAAACCAGCTTGATGTGGTAAACCCGGCGGTCAGTGGTTGCGACCAGGGTGGTTTGAAGGCCGGCGTCCAAGGGTTTGACGAAGATATGGGTCACGCCGCCGCCGGAAACCCCAGACTCCACCAGCCAGCGGGTGTTGTCTCCGACCAGGATTTCATTGACCGTCTCGCCGGGCTCCAGTTCGATGTCGCTTATCTGCATGGGCTCCCCGATGACCGTGGGCATGGACAGGCCGTGGAGATAGACGACCTTGCCCCCGGAGGTCTGGATGGGGTTTATTTGCCGCTCCGACCAGTCCCGGGAGAGCCGCAGAGCTTCCTCTTCCTTGGGGCTTAAAGGGACGACCGCCTGGCTCAGAAAATTCGGGGCTGGCGCTGCCATAGCGGGAGTGACGCACAGAACAATAAACAGGGTGGTGAGTAATCTCATTTGGTAACCTCTTGCTGGTCATGGGAGGCACGGGCGGCCTCGGAAGATTTAGCCAGAACCGTCCCGAAGGAAAGTTCAGTGATATAGACGCCGCCGGGATTTTTTAAAATCTCGGCGTCAGTTCGGGGCGGCTGAATGACCACATTCATGGTGGCTTCATATTCGGTGGCTTCCACGACCACGCCGACATGGTTGCGAGTTGTCTCCAGCCATTCGATACGCCAGGAATTTTGGGAGACCGGGAGGGGAACGCTTTTGATGTTGACAGACACCAGACGGCCGCTTCGCGCCCGGGCCACCGGATTGTTCTTCTCGAACCATTCGGTCAGGACGCCCTTGGCCGCCCCCCGAGTGAATCCCGAGAGACGGTCTATCATCCGGGCCTGTAAATCCAGGTCAGCGGTAACAGTGCGCCAGTTGGTGATGATATTGGCCAATTCGGCCTGGACGACCGTAACCGGAGTGGGCGAGGCTATATCGGCTCTTTTCACGGCCAGGGCCGCGCCGATTTTGTCAACGGCCACCACATAGGGCACGACCTTGGCCTGAGTCGCCTGGATGACGTTTCCGGCCAGGGATAGGGCCAGGAGGAAAAAACTGATGAAGGCGGCCAGCCGCCATTGGGCGGCCGCCTTTACCGGGTAGCCCACGGAATCATAAAACTCATCGCGGGCGTCAAGATAGGGATTCTGTGATTCTGTTTTCTGGCTCATATTTCGCCTGTCATTCCTTCCTTAGAGGTGAAGGAGCGCTGGTCAACAGGGCTCCGGGGGGGTGTTGATTGCGGCGGCGGTCCGGCTACGGCTGAAGCCGAAGTCTGGGCGGCGACCGGTTCTGAAATTGGGGTGGTGGTCGGTGCTGAAGTCGAGGTGGCGGCCTCGCCACTGTTCTCACCCATCAACCGCCGGGCCACGGAAGCGTTGGCCGTGGAGATAAGCTGGTTTTTCATACTGCCGGGGTCGCTCTCCAAGGCTTTCTGAGCCTGGCCTGCCCGGGCGTCGGCCCAGGCATTCCGCCCCGCCCGAACCATGCCGCCCAGGGTCTCGCCCACGCCCACAGCCCCTTCTTCCTTGGATATGGTATAAGCGGCCTTGGCTCCCTTGGCCGCGCCATAGGCCGCTCCGGCCCCACTGGCCACCGCCGCCACCGCCATCGTTCCCGCTGTATGGGCCATCTGAGACAGGGGATTGCCCCCGCCAATGGCTGAACCGTTGATGATGCCGGCGCAGGTGTCCGGCAGAGTCTTGGCCAAGGCCAACAAGATGATCGCCTTGCCGATGAGGAAAAAGAGGTCCACGAACTTTATGGAGTTCAGGGTCGAACCCACCGTGCTGTCCAAGTCGGTCAGAGAGATGATGGCGAAGCCGATGTTGACGATGAGTTGAAGGATAAAGAGCTTTAAAGCCACGGCCAAAACGTATCTCATCGCGTTGACGGCGTAATCTTTGAAAATTTTGGAGCCGCCCAAGCCGATGAGCAAAACGCCCACATTGGCCATGATGTAAAACTCGCAGGTGGTCAGGATGACCAAGGCCGAAATCAGGACGAAGACCACCATGATGATTAACATGCAGGAAACGAAAAGATAGACTTCCCCGAAGTCAAATACGCCGGCGTCATCCATGACCGGGATGATTTTTTCCATGAGCGCGGAGGCCATAGCCACGGGGTAGCCGGCGTCCACCGAGTTGGCGGTCAGTTGGCCGACTAGGGGCCGGAGGCCTCTAATGGCAATGCCGGTGGCCCATTCTTGGTAATTCATAATGACCGCCGCAATGAACCCGGCGAAAAGCATCAAGGTGACGAACTGGCCCAAAATTTCGGCGATGTTGGACTGTTGCAAGGCCACCCGGATGCCGAACAGGCAGACCTCGATTATCAGGGTCAGGGTGAAAAGGTAGAGGGCGTAACTTCTCAAAATCCCCCACCAGCCGTCCGTCTGGGCTACAAATTTGTCCAAGAGACCGGTGGCGAAGTTGCCGCTCTGGGCCAGAGCGGACCCCGGCAGAATCACGCTCAAAACCAGGGCCAGGGTCAGGTAAACAAACAGCTTACGCATGTTTGGCCTCCCTCATTTACTTGTAGCCCTGGTATTGAGAAGCCAGGCCGGATTTGTCCATAAGCTTTTCCCGGCGCTCCACCGAAAGCTGTTCCCGCTTCTCCTGCTTCATCAGGGCTTGGGTGGTTGACTGGATGCTCACAGCCATCATGCCCCTGAGTTTTCGCATTTCATCCACCTGGATGGCCGCCAGGGAGTTGCCGGATTGCAGGGCCTGCATCTGGCCTTCGGGAGTGCTTAACAGTTCGCTGATGTGCCGGTCCAGGTCCTCGGAATTTTCGGACAGATCCTTCAGTTGCTGGCCGGTGACCTGGAAGGCGGCTTCGGCCGCCCGGTCGGTTTCCGTGGACCACTTTTCCCAGACCTCCTTGATACCCTTGACCCCCAGGCCCGAGGCTATATCCTTGATAAGGTTCAATTCCGGGTAGGTATCGTTGAAAACCTCGCTCATGGCCAGGTAATCCCCTTTTTGGAGATTCAACTGGTTGGTCAGTTGGGCCAGCTTGGAAAATTCCCCTTTGACTTGGCCCAAGAGATTGCCGGGCAGGTTAAGGGTGTTCTGGACCATGTTCTGATACTGCTGGATGTTGTTTTGCACCAAGGCTATCTGTTGCTGGGTCTGCTGGATGGACTCGTGATAGGTGTCCAAGAGACTGCGAAGCTGTTCCAGGCTGGTAACCCGGTCCATCTGCTGGGTCCAGTTATCGGAACAGTTGACGCAGGCCACGGTCAGGGCCGAAGCCGGCCCGGCCGAGGCGAACAGCCAAATAGATATGGTCAGGGCTAAAAATATTCGCGTCATGTTGATTCCCCTTTCTCTCAACAGCAGAGGCTTTCTTCCTGGTTGCCCTCCATCGCCCGTTCCAGGCGCGGCCCCAGGATTTCGTGGTTGTAGAGATAGCCGAGAATCCGGCAAAGGCCGTCCCGGCCGGGATAGCAGATGGGGTGACTCCATTCATGGGTCTCGTCCTGACTGCCGTGGAGCCCCCGCTTTTTCAGAAGTCGGCCAATCTGACCGTCGCTTACCCCGTAATGCCGGGCCAGGCCGCTGGCCGTCATCCACTGGTCGGAAGTATTACCTTCCTCAACCGGAGGCAGGTATTCGCTCATGGGCTTGCCGCTCATCAAGCTGGCCGCCTCAGCCAAAAACCTCATCCGCAGGGTCGGGGTGTAGATGGATAAACTGCCCATTATCCGCAAGGTGACCACTTGGAGGCGGGCATTGACGAGTTCTTCGGCGGTTTTTGTGGCGGCCAAACCAGGCAGTTTATACTCACCGGTCTGGCGGATGGCCGGGATGACCTCGCCGGCGACCCATTTTTGATAATTAAGAGCCTTGGGCTTGTCGGAACGGCCCAGGAAAAAGTAGAGGCCCGGCTCGGAAAGGCAGAGCATCTGCTTGATTCCATTACAAGTATTAATCGGATTAAGGCACCTCCATTCGTCAGGGACATGACCAAAAATGTTGGTCGTGTTTTTAGGGGTTGAATAACCCAAGGCATTCGCTATATCCTTGGCACAAAACCAGAGGGTGCCTTTTCCGTCGCGGTAAGTGCGAAGCTGCCCGAACCGCTCGCTTTCAAAAATCTGTAATTCCATGTGTTCCTCTTATTTTGGGGGCCGGGTCGTCCGGCCCCTCGGGTTTTGGCCGCTCAGGTCGTGCCTGAACTGGCGTTGTTTCGCTCAAGTATTGACAGTCAGGGATTATTCCAATAAAATAATTGGACATTAATGCCCGTCGCTGGTCCCCCGATTTAGCGGATAAGGGGCTGCCGACATATCGCTATTTATAAAAGAGGGAGGGTTGACTCCCTCTTTTTTTAGTGAAACCCTGGCCACCCAGAACTTCCGACCAAGGGGCATCTTCCGCTCACTGTCTTTCTCCTTACGCTCTTGCCAAAATCGGCTGATTTGAGTAAGATTTTTTAAAAGGGGGCTTTCTTTATGAATCAAAACATCCATACTCAGCCCGAAACCACCGCCGATTTGGGTTTGTTCAATCAAATCGCGGCCCTGGACATCGAGTTCGACATCGAGGAAGACGGCCGCCATATCGCCGAAATTAGCGCCCTGTCGGGGTGCATGGTTTACGGCGCCACCCGGGACGATGCCACCCGCCGGGTCCAGGCCTTGGCTTTGCGGGTCATCGCCGACCGCCTGGAACACGGGGAGCCGATTTTCGATGAGCCGATGGCCGACCGTTAAGGCCCGCGACCTCCTGGCCGCCTTGGAGCGGATCGGGTGGACCGTCATACGCAGCCGGGGTGGCTCTCATCGTGTTCTGGCCCGTCCTGGTTGGCCCAACCATGTCTTCTCCCATCACGATGGAGCGGAAATCGGCCCCAAACTGCTTGCCCGCATCGCCAAACGTACTGGGTTGACCCCTGACGATCTTTGATTTCTGGTCCAAAGCAACGGTCATACTTCACTCCTCCCCATCGCCAAAGCCCTCTCAAGCGGCCTGTTTGTAATCCAGCCAGAGGTCTATCCATTCGGAATCCGGCTTATTGACCAAGTGGCGAACTTGGGCCACGTCTTCCTTCCCGGAGGCTCCGATGAAAGCCAGGGTCTTCCGGCCCAGGGCCAACTGCATGAGGCGGCGGCCCTCCCGGGAGACAACGTAGTAGTCCCGCTTGGGCGTGGCCCGGGCGATTATCTCTATCTGCCGGGAGTTGAGCCCCAAAGCCCGATACTGTTCCCGCTGGGTCTCCGTGCCGGCCTCGAAGTTGGGCAAGAAAACCTTGGTGGGACAGGATTCGGCCAGAACATCCAACAGGCCCGACCTGGAGGCGTCGGACAGGGATTGAGTGGCCAGGACCACCGCGCAGTTGGCCTTTCTCAGCACCTTGAGCCATTCCCTTATCTGTCCCTGGAAAACCGGATTGCCCAGCATGATCCAGGCTTCATCCAGCACCAGGAGGGTCGGCTGGCCCTTCAAGGCTTTCTCTATGCGGTGGAACAGGTAGAGCAGAACCGGAATCAGGTTGCGTTCACCCATGTTCATCAGTTCTTCGATTTCAAAGACGACGAACGGCGAACTCTCCAGGTTGTCGGTCTTGGCGTCCAGAAGCCGGGCCATCGGCCCCCCGTCACAGTAATGGGCCAGCCCTTCCTTGAGTCGTTCACCTTGAATCAGGTGTTTGAAAATGGTGAGATTGCGGAGGTCAGGGGGCTGGTTCCTGATTTTGTTCATGGCCTCGGAAATGGCGTTCATTTCAACCGGGGCCAGGCTCAGACCCTGCACCTCATAAAGTTTGGCCAGCCAATCGCAAGCCCAAACAAACTCGGATTCAGATTCGTCCACCCGCAAAAGCGGGGCAAAGGCCAGGTGGGACTCATCACCGCCGATGTTGTAATGGCTGCCGCCCACCCCTTTGCAGAGGGCGAACATGGACATACCTTTGTCGAAAGCGAAAACCTGGGCCTTTTCATAGCGCCGGAATTGGGCGCAGATGAGGCCCAACAAGGTTGACTTACCGGCCCCGGTGGGGCCTAAAATCATGGTGTGCCCCAAATCCCCACAATGGAGATTGAACCGGAAAGGCGTGGAGCCGTCCGTAGTGCAGATCGCCAGAGGAGGAGAATGAGGCGGATAAAAAGGACAGGGACACTCCGCTCCCCCTGGCCAGATGCCGGCCAGGGGCAGGAGATGAACCAGGTTGACCGTGCTGACCAGGGGCCGCCGGACATTGGAGTAACCCAGGCCAGGGAGAGAACCCAACCAGGCTTCCACGGCGTTATAGGTCTCAATACGGGCACCGAAACCCAACAGACTAAGTTCCCGCTGGATGTATTGGGCCTGTTTTAAGACCAGCTCCCGGCTTTCGGCCATTAAGATTATGGTGGAACTCAGATAGCCGAAGCTCAGAAGGCCGCCCTGGACTTCGGCCTTGGCCTGTTCCGCGTCCTCGTGCATGAGCGCCGCGTCCCGGTTGACCTTGGCGTCAGGGTTGTTGAAATACTTGTCCTTGAGGCTGAACATCTGCTGTGCCCAGGTTTTGCGGTAATCCTCCACCGCCTTTATGGCGTCCTGCTGGTCCAGGCAGATGAAACGGGTGTTGAAGCGGTAAGAAAGGGGAAGACCCGACAGCATTTCCAAAATAGCCGGGTAGGACTCCTGGGGGAAGCCGTCCACAGATAGAACAGCCAAATGCTTCTCGCCCAGCTTGGGCTCCAGACCCCCGATGAAATCCTGGCTGCCAATTATTCCGTCCAAATACATGGCGCAGGGCCGGGGCACCCGCATCGGCTGAAATACCCCGGTCAAACAATGTTGGAGGTGAGTCAGCAAAGAGGAATAAAGAACAGGCTCCCCTCTTTCATTCTCAAGCAGGTATTCCCCCAGGCGTTCCATTTTCAGAACGCCGGAGAGGATGTTTTCAAAACTGTCCAGAGAGGTCTGGAACTCCTGCACCAGTTCATCCTCGGCCTTGCGGCTGGTCAGAAGATTGGCAGCCAGGCTCCGCTCCGGCTTATAGGTCAGGGTCAGGATGGTGGTGGTCTCAAAACAGGTGGCCCGGCTGAAAAAAGCCCGGCGTTCCTCGTCTATGAGTTTGGAAACCGGGTCTGGGAAATGGGATTTGGCCGGGTCGGGGTAGGCCGTGGCCGGGCGGCGCACAGCGTCAACGTGAAGCATCCAGCCCGAGCCCAAGAGAAGGATGGCCTGGTTGGCCTGGGCGGCCACGAAATCCAGTTCCTCCATAGTGGAGGAAGCCGTATCTCCCCCCTTGAATTCCCAGGCCGCCGAGAGGGAACCGTCCTTGTTGGCCACCACCCCTTCAGCCACCAGACGGCTGTAGGGCGTCAACTCAGATAACCCTTTGAGGTTTCGGCGAAAGCGTAAGAGTTCAAGCATGGAGCCACCCCCGTTTCCAGGGGCCGCTCTGGACCGCTTCCCGAAGAAAAGCCGTGGTCCGGGCCGGGTAAAAATCCTTTTGCCGGATATGCTTCAGCCAGACCTGGCGCATGAGAGGGTCGGCCTTGGCCCACTTGCGAAGCCAGTAGAGGGCCAGAAGCCAAAAAACCAGGCCGCTCACGGCCGCCAAAACGCTGAACCCGCCCAAGGCTGTCAGGAAGGCCGCCAGCCCGGAGAACATTACCAGTTCCCGGTCCCCGCCCAGCACCAGGGCCGGGCGATGGAGAGAACGACGGATAGGGGCTTTCATACTATGGCCCCCGAAAAAGAAAATATTGAGTTGACGATGGACGAGGCGAAGGCGATGAAGGAAATACCGAAAACCACCCCCAACAGGAGCTTGAAGCCCCCGCTCAAGTCGTCCTTGTTCATGATGAAGACCAGACCGCACAGAGCCATTGCCACGATGGAAATGGTCTTGCCGGCCGGGCCGGTTATGGTGTTCATGACTTTTTCCAAGGGCGCGGAAAACTCGCTGATGCCCCCGGAGGCGAATACGGCCGCAGGCCGGGCCAGGAGGCCGAAAACGGCCAGGGCCACATATTTGATTGCTTTGCGCATGTTTGAATCTCTCCATATATATAAAGACCTCCGTCTTTCGGAACTGCCGTCAGGCGGCGGCCGGTAAGGTCCCGGGCTGGTCGTAACCGTCCGGGGTAAGGGGGGCGGCCACATCGGCCGCCGGGTCGAAAAGATATTTGTAATCGAAGGTGTAATCCTTCGTTTCCGGGGAATAGCCGATGGCCGCAATCTCCGTCACCCGGCGAAAACCGGAATGTTTTTTCAGGAAAATGACGAAGTGAATGGCGCTGGCCAGAACTTCCTTCAAAGGCTGATACTGACCTTCGGCTATGAGTTGCTCCAAACGGGTCAGGCCCTCGCGGGCGCTATTGGCGTGAACTGTGGCCAAGCCCCCCTCGTGCCCGGTGTTCCAGGCTTTGACCAGGGCCAAAGCCGACACGTCCCGGACCTCCCCAACCAGAATCCGGTCGGGCCGGAGGCGTAAGGTGGCTTTCAACAAACGGCCCATATCCACCCCGTCCGTGGTGTGCAATTCCACCCGGTTCGGACTGGAGGATTGGAGTTCGGCTGTGTCTTCTATGATGATGAGCCGGTCTTGAGGGGTCAGCCGAGCCACGGCCTCGATTACGGCATTGACGAAAGTGGTTTTGCCCGAGCCAGTGCCTCCGGCCACCAGGAGATTGCGGCGCATTAGAACCGCTTCCTCCAAAAGTTCCTTGGCGGCCGATGGCAGAATCCCGGCCTGGACGTAATCGCTGAAGGTGAATATCTTGGCCGCCTTCTTGCGGATGGTGAAAATCGGCGCGGCCACCACCGGAGGAATGAGCCCCTCGAAACGTGAACCGTCCAGAGGAAGTTCCCCCTCGATAATGGGCGTCTGACGGGTGGCCGGGGCGTTTAAGGCACTGGCGATGAGGGTCACGGCCAAATCGGCCTGCTCCGGGGTTATGGAGCTGATGAGGCTCATGGGTTCCCCGAACCTCTCCACCCACAGACCCCCATCCGGGTTGAGCATTATTTCAATGACCTCCGGGTCTTTAAGAGCCTCAATGACCGAAGGCCCTAAATTCCGGGAGATACTGGTTAATAAAGTTTCCAAGGCCTCCGTTTTTGCCAGGGGCTGGACTATATATGTTGGTTCGGTCATGTGAGATTGTTCACCTTGCGGCCAACGCGATGAGGTTGGCCAGAGCGCCGGCCGCCATAATCAAGGCGCACCATCTGGCATTCCAGTTGGACGAGTGCAAGGCGGCGGCATGTTCTGTGAATATCTGGCGGATGCCCTCAACCGAGGCCGTGGAAATGGTCTGGCTGAAGGACTCCGTGGTCGCCTTGACGGCGGCCACATATTCCTGGGTGCGGGAAGCTATAATTTTACCCAGGGCCTCGTTGTGCTTGTTGTTCAGATTTTGAACGTCCCCTAAAAAGGAGTTGCAGATGGAGACAACCATCAGAACGGGGTCGTCCAAGGTCACGGTTGTGCCGTGCTTCATGGACAACAGAACAGCCATGTCTTCCAGCTTCGTCCCTATGCCGTCCGGCAACTCGGGATCTAAGGTCTTTGTGGTTTCCTTGACGGCATCCACATAATCCTTAGTGCGGGAAGCAATGACTTTGCTCAGGGCCTCATTCTGTTTTTGGTGGAGTTTCCGTATTTCGCCAAGAAAGGCATTGCAGATGGAGGCCACCAATAGAATGGGATTGTCCGGTTTCACCTCAGAATCGTGTTGTTTTGACAACAGGTTGGCCAGTTCATCCAGCTTAATCCCGATGCCGTCCGGCAATTCTTGTTTCGGGGGCGCAGCTTCGGTGTCCGAGGTGGAAGACCCTTCCTGAGTGGTTTCAGAGTTTTGGGAAACGGCTTCGCCTTCCTGCGGCAAAGACCCAACCTGTATGGTTTCAGGATTTTGGGACGCGGCTTCGCCGTCCGGGGCCGAAGGCCCCGCTTGAATATTGTCAGTCATGGAATACCTTTAAATTAGCCCGGCTTCATCCATTGTCTGCCGGATTTTCTGCCAAGTCGCCGATAGCCTACTTCGGGCCATAATCGGCAGACTGGAGTTAATCGCCTGGTCAAAGGTCCAACGCCGAATCAGAATGTCCTCGAAATCCCGGCCGAAAGTCTCCGCCTTGAACTTGGGCAACTTGATTACAGCCTTGAACCGTGACGGATCGCTCTTGTAAACCTTGAACTCCCAAAAATCGCGGCCATCCGTGACGATTTCCCCAAAATAAGGGTTGAGCCAGGCGACGATGGGGAATTGGAAATGCTTTATAAGGCTCTCGATATTCATCAAGGTATCCTGCATCCCCAAGCCGCCGGTGACAACGGAATGAAGAAGGACAGTATGCCCCTGGTTGGATAGGATTGTCAGAGCGCCGCTCTCCTTGGCGTAGCTGCATAAAGCGACGAAACTAGACGCTCCGTTGTCCACAATGATATGTTCGTCTTCAGGCAACGAACAAATGTTGTCAATGAGTTCATCGAACTTCCGAGAATCAATATCTTCGCCATTCATCAGAGGCAGGGTGGAAACGCCAAATTCGGTGTAACCGGCGAAGGTGCTGTTAACCGGGTCGGTATCACAACCGGAAACCGGCTTTTCGTGAAACTTGAGATATTGAAACAGCAATGACGCCACCAGAGATTTTCCGACGCCGCCTTTGCCTTCCATAAGAAAGTGAGCTGTAGCCATATCCATATTTACCTCACGCCAGGTCGGCCAAGGTTTTAGTTTTATCCAGGCTGAACGGTTCAAATGCTTCCGGTTTGCTCGGAGTCGGAGGGGCTTTGCATGGCCCTCTGGTCGAGACTCCGCTGTTCAAAGGGACAGCTTTAGCAGGCTTCTTCTCCGTGATAATCTCGCCTTGCCTGGCCTTGGCGAGATAGCGACAAAAAACGGGATAGCTGATGGTCAAGTGACCTTCACCCATAAGTATTGCGTGGATGCTCTTGAAGTCCTGTCCGTCACCCAGCAACTTCTTTATCTTTTTCCAGGCGGCCTTGAACTGCACCCGGCCTTGGTTCCTGGCGGTGCGATATAAAGGGTCAGTCACAAACGGGGCCTCCTTATTTCGGGATGCTATCAGGGAGGCTTTGAGCCGGAGATGAGCTTCAACCCTGGGGTGAAGACTCTCTCCGCGCTCAATGAGTTGGCGGATATTGAAATAGCCCTTGGCAGAGTAGCCGAGATAGGCGGCTTCGGCCTTGCGGTTTTGGATTGTCGAGTGCAAGAGGGCTAAAAGTTCCGTCATATTTGCCTCCGGGAGTAAATTACATTTATAAAATGTAATTTGCAAGAGAAAAATACAAATTTTACTTGAATCGGTAGTAATTTCTTGATAATATCAAAACGTCGGCATTTACTGCCGATATCGAAACGACGAAATGCGGGGTAAAATCGCCATGTTTGACCCGTCAGCCTTGTTCATGCAATATTTTGTGCAACTTATATCAGAAACCGCCAGGCGCAGACGCCTGAAAATGGGCGATTTCGCTGAACTGGTCTGGCCTGAATTGACCCCCAGGTCCGCCCGGCAACGCTGGCAATATATTCGGAGAGGCATACCCGGCAAAGGCCGCCCGCTGGACGTTACTCTGCTTGAAGCCGATAAAATGGCTCAGGTCCTCGGGCAAGACCTTGTAGGCTTGTTCCTGAGAGCCAAGGACCGGGCCGGTCAGGCCCTGGAAACGGCCGAGGATGCGAATAAAGGTCGGACCAGCAGAAAAGCCAAGGCATAACCGCCAAATATCAAATAACTAACTGTTTTTAAGAAAAAAAATACCCCGCCGTCAATCACTGATGGCGGGGTTATTATTTTTACGTATTTAATCTATTCTTAAATTGCGTCCGATAAGTGTAAAAATGCTGGACTAAGGCCGGCGTCTGTGATAAGCTCTCTACTCAACCTTTCCAAGAAGCGGGGAAGGGGGAAAGGAATAAAAATGGATTCGGAATTGAATACCCCCATGGAACTTGCGCAACATAAAGCTATTGAAGCCGTGATAGATGAAGTCTTGGAGGGTAGGGTTGAGCAAGCGATAAGAAAAACCGTTAATCGCCTGATGGGACCGGCGGCCAAATTGGAAGAGCTAAAGCGTAAGGAATATTTGACGGAGGCGGAGATCGGAGCGTTGTTTTCCATCTCCACTTCATCCATCCGTTCTGAAAGAAGCCGAGGTTTAGGCCCCAGCTATATCAAGGATGGGCGTAGGATTCTTTATTCCAAGCATGAGGTGGCGAAATATTTGGAGGAGCGAAGGGTCATAACTAAATTCCGGCGCTGATCTTTTTGGTCCTTGCGGAAATTTTAGCCACAGCCTCACGCTTTGTATCAGGGCACAGATGGGCGTATCTTTTGGTCATCTCCAAATTGGAATGGCCCATCAATTCCGAAATAGTGTAGAGGGGAACGCCGTCAATCGCCATCCAGGAAGCGAAAGTGTGCCTGAGAGTGTGAAAGACGACCTTTTGGCGGCTGTCGGTCACATTATCGTTTAATTTAAGAGTGGATACGACTCTAGCGAAGGTCTTGCTCACGTCCAGGCTGGTCCTTAACTGACCGGTTTTGGAAGGGAACAAAAGGGTGGAATGGTGGCCGGGAGGCAATTCGGAAAAAAGTTTTTTCAACGAATCGTTCATGGTCGCCATGCGGGCGCCGGTCTTGCCCTCTCTAACATGAATCACTCCGGCTTCCAAATCCAAATCTCCATAAGTTAGAGCCAGAATTTCACCCAACCTGAGCCCCGCATGTAAACTTATCTCGGCCATGCGCCACCAGGTTAGGCTGCGTTGCATAAGATGATTCATGAGCGAATCCGCTTCTTCATTGGTCAAATAACGGACTCTGCTGTTATCGACTTTGGGCATTTTAAACTTTTCAGTCGGAATGGGGCCATCATACAATTCCCATTCTTTCATTTTGTTGTAAATCGCGCGAAGGAGGCAAAGGACATGATGAGTAGTTTTCGGGGCCAAGCCTTTGCCAAACAATTCCTGCTTGAAAGTTTCCAAATCAAGGGGCTTGATTTCATCCAGAGGGGTATCGCCGAATCGAGGTTCCAAATGAAGGCTGTATCGGCTGTATTGATTTATTGGCCTGGCAATGTTGGGGAGCCATGTCTCCTTGTAAACTGTCCAAGCATCACCCAGGGTGACGATTTCATGCGTGTCCCTGGCTTGGTTTTTCTTGATCTGGTTGCCAACAGGCGTCCCCTGCAAAACAGCTTGCATACGCTCAAACCGGATTTCCCGGGCCACTTGAGCGGTGTAGCCTTGGGATTTCCAGCCGACCTTCTCCCAAACCTTTTTGCCGTCAACTCTGTAGGTTATGTCATAGCAGATATCCGGCTTTCCGTCCCTGTAGTCGCGTCTGTCTTTAAATTGGCGTTGATAGACCCCTTGGTATTTTGTAGGCTCCCTGGTGGTTCTCATATTGATTTGCTCCTTCCCAAATTAGGGCTGGTTTTGGCCTTTTTGGGCCTTCGCTGGCTTTCGATACTATATCAAAATTTCTGCCTTGGTGCTACCCAACTGTCATTTTTAGGGGTCTTCAGGCTATATGCCATAACGGTTGAAGTGCTACCGTGGTGCTACCCATATAGCATTTTTTTGGCCTTTTTACCACCATTTTTTACCTCGGTGCTACCCATTTGCGCAACATTCTGCAACACCCTGCAACATGAAATACAAATCAAATTAATCATTTTCAACATCCTGCAACATCCTACAACCCGAAGGCACATATATGCCATCTGGCTCATAACCCGAAGGTCTCCAGTTCGAATCTGGACCCCGCTACCAATTAAATCAAGGGGTTGGATGGCATCATCCAACCCCTTGAAACTTCTTCCCC
>Ga0082212_10004388_pt1 | contig 17284 bp, 14 predicted proteins | sample TergutNt197P3_FD_71548 | JGI IMG/M metagenome (GOLD analysis project Ga0082212, IMG submission 71548) | Neocapritermes taracua P3 segment gut microbial communities from Petit-Saut dam, French Guiana - Nt197 P3 | ecosystem: Host-associated > Arthropoda: Insects > Digestive system > Gut ... | reverse complement strand
TTCCGATAATCAGACTGTTGAGAGGGGAGTTTACATTCTCTGTCATTCTGAGCGCAGTCGAAGAATCCGGAATACAGAGAGATCCCTCGACTTCGCTCGGGATGACAAAGGGGGAAATGCTCAACATGACATGCGTGTTGTCATTTCCTGCTGTTTGATAAAACACTTCGATTTCGATAGCACGAATTGCACGCTGAACACTTTTTATATCTGTTTTGTTATGTAACGTTTTGTACGAAGCCAGTATCTTTTCAAGTTCTGACAGGGATTTGTCTTTTAACGATTCGCGTAGTGAAGGGTTTGGCGGAACATCCAATAGTTTATAGCCTTTCAAAACAGACTCGATATATAACCCTGTACCCCCACAAAGAATCGGAAGTTTTCCTTTTTCCTTTATTTGACGGAAAACACGGAAGAAATCATGCTGATATTCAAAGACATTGTATTTTGTCCCCGGTTCGCAAATATCAATTAAGTGATACGGTACAAAAACGCCTTCAACCTGATAATCATCAAGGTCTTTACCCGTACCGATATCCATACGGCGATATACCTGACGCGAATCGGCACTGATTACTTCCGAATTTAAATGTTTGCCCAATGCTGCAGCAAATGATGTCTTTCCCGATGCTGTCGGCCCTAACACGGTGATAAGTTCGAACGCTTCCACTAAAAGAACATTAAAAAGTTAATTTTTTATTTCACTTTTTAATGCTTCGAAAAACACTTTCAAACGTTCTTTTTCGTTTCCTCTGCCAAGTATTTCTATTGGAAGATAACCACAATAGTTGTTTCGTTGAATGATTTCCATTATTCTTTTCACATCTGTTTTTGTCTCAACGTTGTTGATATATACAGATTCTTTTATTTGCCAGGTAATTGCATGATGGATTACTTGTTCAATCTCTTTGTACGGATCTGTGCGGAAACTACCGATATCAAGCATCAGGCCGACATTATCCGACTTACATAAAGAGAGAAATTTGTTTACTTCATCTGCTGTTTTTAAAAAATCATCATGATTTTGCAAAGCAATCATCACACCGTGCTGTTTTCCATATTCGGCACATTCATCTATTGCTTCTGCAATCCATTTAGCAGCTTCGTCCCACGTATATCCATTGGGGATACTTGGACCTGCAAAGACACGAATCGTGCTTGCACCCAGTTTTGTCGCTACTATTATCCAATCTTTCACCAATTGTATTTCCTTTTTTCTTTCGTTCAGGTCAGGTTTGGTGAAATCATTGCGCACACCTGTTCCTGTAATGTCAATGGCATTACGGAATGCACAACGCTTCACTTCATAGATATAATCGTCAGAAGGCGCCTCAGGATATGTGGGGAAATAGTAACCCGTGATATCTACACTCTCCATATCAATAGACGCTACATACTTAATCACATCACAGATATCCATTTCGCCGTTAGTGATCGGAGTATTGAACGAATAAAAATTTAATCCGACCTTCACTCTGCTTTTCTCTCCTATACTGCCTTGGTTGGCTGGTTGAGAAAATACTGTTGCTGTAAACAGAATGGCTAACACTGTTGCCAAAATACTCGTTTTCATAATTTTATGTATTTATGTAATTACTTCAAATCCTGTAAATGTGATCAACGATTGGGGAATCCTGATTCCATCGGGAGTTTGGTTGTTTTCCAGCAGGGCTGCAACAATACGTGGTAAAGCCAATGCGCTTCCATTCAATGTGTGGCAGAGCTGTGTTTTTTTGTTTTCATCACGATACCGGCATTTCATGCGGTTTGCCTGAAAGGACTCGAAGTTGGACACCGAACTGACTTCCAACCAGCGTTGCTGTGCGGCTGAAAAAACCTCAAAATCAAACGTCAAGGCCGATGTAAAGCTCATGTCTCCTCCGCATAAACGCAACATACGCCATGGTAATTCAAGTTTTTCAATAAGTGATTGCACATAATCCACCATTTGTTGAAGCGTAGGATAAGAATCTTCAGGCTTGACAATACAGACAATCTCCACTTTGTTGAATTGATGCAATCTGTTCAATCCGCGTACATCTTTCCCATACGAACCGGCTTCGCGACGAAAACATGCCGAATAGGCTGTATTTTTTACAGGCAGATCCGATTCGTCAAAAATAACGTCGCGATAGAGATTCGTTACAGGTACTTCTGCAGTCGGGATAAGGTACAAGTCATCCAACCCACAATGATACATTTGACCTTCTTTGTCGGGCAAATTTCCTGTACCATAGCCTGAAACTGCATTGACTACAAAAGGAGGTTCAATTTCCAGGAATCCGGCCTCACGGGCGTTATCCAAGAAGAAATTAATCAGAGCACGTTGTAGACGCGCTCCATAGCCTTTGTAAACAGGAAAACCTGCGCCTGCAATTTTGACGCCGGATTCAAAATCAATCAAGTCGTATTTTTTTGCCAAATCCCAGTGAGACAAGGCGTCGGAATGGAGTTCAGGAACGACGCCACCTGACTTTTCGCATTTGTTATCTTCAGCGCCTTTGCCTTCCGGTACAGAGTCGTGAGGCAAATTGGGTATGGTCAGCAGCAGTTCGTGGATTTCGGCTTCGGCGTTTGTTTTTATCGATTCTATATCTTTGCATTTATCTTTCAGACCTGACACAGTCGCTTTTGCTTTGTCGGCTTCCGCGTTCTTTCCTTCTTTCATCAGTGTACCTATTGATTTCGAAAGACGGTTTATTTCCGATAGATTGGCCTCTAATTCTGTTTGTGATGTACGCCTGATCGTGTCAAGCGTAATAATTCGGTCGGTAGTTTCTTTTGCATGAAAGCGTTTTTTCAATAGACGACGAACGACTTCATCCTGATTTTCCGTAATAACTTTGAGCGTCAACATATTTTTTGCTTTTGTATGATTGAACGACAAAGATACAAATTAATTAAGAATTAGGAATTAGGAATTACGAATTAGGAATTAAGAATTAGGAAACAGGAATTGAAAATTCCTTGATAACTGATAACTAATAACTGACAACTGATAACTAAGGCTACCTTACTCGTCCGCCTGTAACCCATCGTTTTCGATAGTAAGTCTCATTAAGATTGCTGATAATCACTCCTTTTGAACTACTTGCGTGGGCAAATTTGCCGTCTTTCAGATATATGCCGACATGGGATACTTTTTTTGTAATGCCGGTTGCAAAAAAAACCAAGTCGCCTTCGTGAAGGTTTTGACGACTTATTTTTCTGCAATTCAGACGCAGTATATCAGCCGTGCCGCGTGCCAGATTTTTCCTGTAAACCGTTTGATAGATATTGCCGACAAAGCCGGAACAATCTGTTCCTCTCATTGTATTTTGGCCGTACCGATAGGGTGTTCCTAACCATTGAGCGACTGTATTATATAATGTACGATTATCCCTCTGTGTAATTTGAATGTCGTAACGTGTTGAAAGCGTTCTTGTAGCATTGGCAGAAGGAGGCGAGTAGGTTTCGTATCTTCGTGTACTGCATGAGACACAAAGGATTAGTAGGATTGTAAGACCGTAAGATCGTAAGACCGTAAGATCGTAAGATCGTAAGACCGTAAGAGCGTAAGAGATTATTTTAGGTTTCATGGGATAATAAAAAAAGTAACAAAAAACAGGAAATCCCTTGATGGAGAAATCCTGTTTTCTTTCATATTTCAAATTATTTTTTTCTGTTTTGTTATGCCTCAGCTTCTTCAACAATGGCTTCAACAGCTTCCACGACTTCTTCTGTTTCTGCCATTTCCACAGCTTCCACGGTTTCCTCGATTTTCTTGATTTCCCCGATTGTTTCTTTCTGAGAACTGAGAACTGAAAACTGAGAACTATCTTTTCCGATTTCTTGTATTGAAATATAGGAACGGTTGTCTTTCATTTTGCGGAAAACGACGATTCCGTCAACAAGAGCATAAATCGTATGATCTTTACCTATTCCGACATTTTCGCCCGGATGATGTTTGGTGCCTCTCTGACGAATAATAATATTGCCGGCTTTAGCCGTTTCACCTCCAAAAAGTTTTACACCCAATCGTTTGCTTTCCGATTCACGGCCGTTCTTCGAACTACCTACACCTTTTTTATGTGCCATTTTCTTCTTTTTTAAAACGTTAAACGACTATTTCTTTGATACTCAACTCGGTGAATTGTTGGCGATGACCATTCAACTTACGATGGCCTTTTCTCCGTTTTTTGTGAAACACCAATACCTTATCACCTTTTACTAATGGAGACAAAACCTCACACACAACTTTTGCTCCTTCTACAGTAGGGACGCCTACCTCTACCGCTCCATCTTTGTCCACCAACAAAACTTTACCGAACTCGACCGTAGCGCCGTTTTCAGCATCCTGAATGTGGTGAACAAACAACCTTTTTCCTTCTTCAGCTTTGAATTGCTGACCGTTAATTTCTACAATTACGTACATCTGTCTTTTTAATTATTAACAGGTTATGTCCCGGGGGTGTGCTTCATTCACAAAGCCTCTTATTTACCCTCTGCGGAATTCAGGCGACAAAAGTAGTGTTTTTTTTCTTTCTGTAAAAGTTTTTTGATTTTTTTTTACGTTTATGTAAAATATCTTTGAATGTGTTGAAAATAATCATTACTTTTAGCCCCAATTAATCTATTGTGTTACCCTAAAATAAAAGCGTATGAAGAAATTATTTGGTTTTTTAAAATGTCGTGTACTGCGAAGAGAATTATTTCTGTTTGTGGCAGCATGTATGTGTGTATTGACTGTGTTTGCACAGGGTGGGATTCAGGTTTCGGGAACAGTAATCGACAATCTTGATGAGCCGCTTGTAGGTGCAAGTGTACAGATTAAAGGTACGACTACAGGTATTATTACAGATGTAAATGGAAAATTTACAATTACCGTACCTAACAGAAATGCTGTACTTGTTGTTTCGTATGTTGGTTTTACTGCAAAGGAAATTACTGTCGGGACGCAATCTATAATTAATGTAGTATTGGAAGAAGGTATGGTAATAGACGAAGTAGTGGTTACAGCACTTGGTATTAAGAGACAAACCAAGGCTTTAAGCTATTCGGCTACTGAGATGAAAGGCGACGACCTTGCCAATACGCCCGAGCTTAATGTGATGAACTCCTTGCTCGGATTGGTAGCCGGTGTAGATATTAACAGTCTGGGTTCGGGTGCAGCAGGTTCTTCGAGTGTTACCATTCGCGGAAACACATCCATCAGCCGTGACAATAATCCTATGTATGTTATTGACGGTGTGCCTATTATGAGAAATGCTCTTGGCAATCAAAATGGGCGTGACCTTGGCGATGCGTTAACTACTTTGAATCCGAACGATATTGAATCATTGAATGTGTTGAAAGGCGCTGCAGCAACTGCCCTCTACGGTTCAAGAGCATCAAACGGTGTTATTTTAATTACCACAAAGAGTGGTGGCGTGGCAAGTCGCGGTTTGGGAATCTCCTATAACGGAAGTTTTGGTTATGAGAGTTATGCTAATCCATATACCAAAGCAAGGCAGACCTTGTACGGAAATTCAGGTGCGAACGGCGACAATACCAGTTCGTATTTGTATCAATGGAATGCGGAAACACATCGCGATTGGGGTCCCCGGTTTGATGGTCGGAATTTGACTGATTTGCAAGGGAACCAGTTGTATTGGAATAATGAGCAAGACAAGCCGCTTGTTTACGAATTTCAGGAAGACCACTGGAGAGAATTTATGCGTTCCGGTTTTACGGCCAACAACAGCATTGGTTTTCAGGGTGGAAGCGGCAATCAGCGATATCGCGCATCCTTTTCCGATATGCGTTATTCAGCTCCTGTTCCCAATTCAAAAATGAACCGGCAGACGGTTTCTTTTTCATCGAACAGTAAGATTGGAAAAATTGCACAATTCAATGCGAGAATTAATTATTCAACTGCGTTGACTAACAATCGTCCTAACCCTGGACGTTATGTTTCGCAAATGAATATTATCCCGACAAACGTTCCCATCATCTGGATGAGAGGTGATCCTAATAAATACGGAGCAAGACCCAATGGCGATGGGAGGATGCTTGCATTTAGTACAAACGATTACTATAATAATCCATGGTGGTCTGCCTACCAGGATCTGCAGGAAGATAGAAGGGACAGACTGTCTGTCAATGGCGATCTGCGGATTGAAATTGCGCCCTGGTTGTTTGCAACCGGACGTATGGGACTTGAAACCCAGACTGTAAGAAACGAGGATATCGAAGCCGACGGTTTTGAACGGGGTAATAATAACGGACGCGGACGGATTCAGCAATTCACCTCATACAGCAGGGAGTTCAATGCCGACTGGAGTATAGTGTTTAATAAAGGATTCGGAAAGTTGGATGTTAGCGCGTTTGTTGGAGGCGGAATGACCCGCAACTATTTTAACAGGGATGGCTTGCAGGGAGATGGGATGGTTATCGAGTATTGGAATGTCATCACCAATGCAAATATTATCACTACTAATGTGGATCAATCCAAATCGGGTATCAACTCCTTATACGGAAACGCCGAAATTTCGTACAATAATTTAATTTATTTAACAGCTACAGGAAGAAACGACTGGTTCTCTTCGTTGAATCCTGCCGTGAAAAACAATATTTTCTATCCGAGTATAGGATTAAGTTATTTATTGTCACAACATCTTAAGCTTCCCACCTGGTGGAATTTTGCTAAAATCAGAGCTTCATACTCCGATGTTGGCGGTGGGGCAAGCGCTTATTCGACCAAACTGGCTTATGACATCAATTCACGCGGATATTTGGGGAATCCATATATCGAAATACCGGGTCGACTTGAGAATCCGGCGTTGATGCCATACAATATGCGCGAATATGAAGCGGGCATTGATTTTCGTTTCTTCAATAATCGCATTAATATAGACTATGCTTATTATGACAAGAAAACCGTCAATGATATTGTAAGCGTGACGGTACCACAGGCTACGGGATATAATAATGCTCGTGTGAATCTGGGCGCTATTGGAAACAAAGGACATGAATTGACTGTTTCATTTATACCGGTACAGACAAAAAGTTTGCAATGGAGTATAAATTTCGCATACGCACATAATACCGGTGAGGTGCTGAGTCTGGGTGATGTTTCAGAAGTCAACCAGTCATCGCAAGGAGTCGGAGGCGGCATTGACATCAAGCATATTGTCGGCAAGCAGCCCTACGCCGTCTACGGATATAAACAAAAGGTCGAAAACGGACAACCTGTTTGGGAGCGATACCAAATGCAAACAGCAGATGGCCAGCCATATAATGTATGGTATCCAACTCCTAATGCTGATAAATCATTCTTAGGATATGGTATTAATCCGAATGCCGGAAGCATATCTACTTCGGTGAGATGGAAAGACTTTACAATCTCGGCTATGATCGACGCCAAATGGGGCGGTATTATGATTTACGGAGCCGAAGATCAAATGATACAAAGAGGCACCAGCAAGCAAACACTTCCGGGTCGAGACGGAGGACTGTTTTTAGAAGGCATCTATAATTCCGGTACTGCGTCGGAACCCGTTTGGACAGACATCAAAAATGCACCGAGTTATGTGCTGACTGCGTCAGCAGCGAATTTCCTGTCGCGTGATATAACCGTTCAAGGAAACGAAATGCCTTACGAACAAAAATATTTCGAGCAATATTATCGTTATGGTCAAGCCACGCGTCTTTCGGATATGTTGGTGTTCGACGCCTCGTATGTGAAATTCCGTCAGATATCCGTCAATTACAGGGTGCCGAGATCTGTGTTAGGAAACCTTCCTATTCAGTCTCTCAATATTTCGTTAGTAGGACGTAACCTGTTTGATATCTACAACAAACTCCCCGGCGGAGATCCAAGTATTAATAGCGGAAATGGCGTCAATAATAATCTGTTGCCATCGCTAAGAACATTTACGTTGAATTTGAATGTTAATTTTTAAAAAATACTAATTATGAAATCAAATATATTAAAATTATTTTTAGTCGCATTGGTCATTTTTTCCGGCGTGTCTTGCGATACGCAAGGTTTCAGAGACTTGGATAATCCCAAGTATATGCTTACAAAGGAAAATGCCGATATGTCATTGATGTTTACCAGTGTAATCATAGATTACGGTCGCGGATACATAGGAGGTAATCCTATCAGCCAGCAAGGTACTTATATCAAGTATTATTCGACTTATTCGAATTTGGCCATATCGGGTGCACTCAACCAGTTTTCACAGAGCATTAATGACAACCCATGGGGCGCTTATCGAACCTCCATTTCAAGAATTATTACACTGGAAGACTTTTTGGTGGAATTGGATAATCCGAATATGGTCAATAATCTGGCTATGGTCAGGATAATGAAAGCAGCGCTTTTTATGCGGATGACTGATTTCTATGGAGACATCCCCTATACCGAAGCAGGTAAACTTGCCATTAGCAATTTTGAATTGAACAAACCGGTATACGATACGCAAGAGTCCATTTACAAGGATTTGTTGGCTACATTGGAGTCGGAAGCGCCAAAACTTACAGCCGGCGTAGCCACCACATGGTCTAAAGCTGATTTGTCGTATAGCGGTAATATGGATAAATGGAAAAAATTTGCCTATTCGCTCATGCTGCGGGGGGCGATGCGTATTTCGGATGCAGATGCGGGTACGGCAAGGAAATATGCCGAATTAGCCATCGCTAACGGTGTGATTGTCGACAATGCCGACAATTATGTGATGAGAACCGGAACCAGCACCAATCCCGACGAACGGAACGATTATAGCAGATGGTTGGCCGGTGAAGGCGGCGGCGACCCCGAACGGTATGTGAAGTTAGGACAATATTTTGTCGACTGGATGAAAACCATGAAAGACCCGCGAAGGATGATTATTTTTGGAGGTCGTCTGAATGAAGATGTAATGAATATTACGGCTTCCGATATGTCCGGACACTGGAGGGTGGATTCCAGATGGAACTGGAATTTAGATGAAGCTACCGGTGTACCTCACGGAATCAATGCCAATCCAAGTCCGACGATTGCCGACTATCATCATACCTATACCAGCCCCAATCCTTACCTTTATATTAATACAAGACCTATGGAACACCTTACGGCATCGGAAATGTTGCTTTTGATCTCCGAAGCCGCGTCGAAAGGCTGGAGTACAGGTTCTTATACAGCCGAATCGGCCTACGCAGCCGGCGTGAAAGCCAATATGTCTCAATTGGCAGGTTATAGCGGACTGCTGGATCATCAAGTGATCAGTGATAAGGATATGGATGATTATATTGCTGCACATCCACTGGGAACAGGCGCTGCTGCTAAGAAACGTCTGGCCGAAGAGATGTGGATTACGATGTATCTGAACCCTGCCGAAGGATGGTTTAACGTGCTCCGCATGGGATTGGATCTACCGCCTAACTCGACATTAGCCGGTTTCACCATGCCACGCCGTATGGCATACGTGAATAATGAACGTTCCAATAATCTGGATAATATGAATGCGGCGATAAGTCGTCGCGGATGGTCATTGGATATTACCCGTGAAAATGAAGTGCAACAACGCAACTGGTGGGATGTTGCCAATAAACAATAGTTAATGAAACAGGGCTGTCTCAACAATCGAAAAATGAATTAGCGAGACAGCCTCAATTTTACTTATTATTACAATGAAAAAAAATATTATCTTTTTATGTGTGACAATGTTAGCAGTTTGGCCGGTACATTCGCAATCAGTGAAATGGAGTCCGGAAGATATTAAACTGTTGACAAAAGACTGGACAGGAGAGCGTTTAGCAGACGGACGACCCAAGGTTTCGGATGCACATCTTGCACGGTTGTCGAATGTAACGATCGAAGAGGCATGGGAATTTCTGAGAGCGAAGGGTTATGAAAATCAATTCGAGAATTTCTCCGGTTCCTACGAAAACAGCTGGGTCGTCATCCATCCCGAACAGGAAATGATTGGGCGGGTATTGACTGCACAGTATATGCCTATGCGATTCGATTATGACGATTATCTTCAGGAAGTCGGAAAAAAACAGGGTATCAACAGGGTGAATAATAACCTGCCGGTCACTTCATTGAGCGAAGGCGATGTGTATGTAGCCGACGCTTTTGGGAAAATTGCCGACGGAACGCTGCTTGGCGATGCAGTCGGCGGTACGGTTTACCGAAACAGTAAACGGGGTGTTATTTTTAACGGATCGGTAAGAAAACTCGATGCATTGGCCGAAATGGAAGGGTTTAACGCATGGATAAGAGGCTTCGACCCATCATCAATCAGCGGTTTGGTATGTGCATCTGTGAATGCCCCCATACGTATCGGAAGGGTAACGGTATTGCCGGGCGATGTGGTGATTGCAAGGCTTTCAGGCGTAATATTCATACCACCGCATTTTGTTGAGGAGCTGATCCTTTCGGTCGAAGTAGCCGCATTGCGCAACAGCTTCAATGTTCAACGGCGCGAGGGGAAAATTGACAATAACACCAATTTTAATGAGTGGGTGATCAAACAATCCGACATAAATATACCTAAAACGGAATTGGAATCATATTTGAACAAACAGGCAAGTCAACCGCAAAACACCCAACAACCTGTCAGATCGCAACGTCAATAATAAAATAAACAATATGAAAAAAACAGTATTTTTATGTGTATTTGCATTTTATTCACTGATGGTGATCAATGCACAAGGTGTCGGCTCTTCGCCGGAGTATATCAAAGCTATTACTTCTGAATGGAAGGGAGAACGTTTCGCTGATGGAAGGCCAAAAATTCCCGATAATTTATTGGAAAGATCAAAACATGTCGCCATTGAAGCATTATGGGGAGCGCTACGCAACATTAGCACAAGAGGCGAAGGACAACCGGCCGGTAGTTTTATCAATCAATATCAGGGGGACTGGCATGTTGTTCATCCCGATCAAGCCATGTCGGGACGGGCGGTTACCGCTCAATATATGCCATCGAGACCTGATTTGGAATTGTATATCAGGGAACAAGGTAAGCAGGAAGGACGTGCACAACAGGGTGGAACCAATTCATGGCCTATTGACATTTTGGTAGAAGGCGACATTTATGTGGCCGACGGCTATGGTAAAATCATTGATGGCACTTTGATCGGCGATAACTTAGCCAATGCCATTTATGCAAACTCCAAACGAGGCGTCGTTTTTTACGGCAGCGTACGGGATGAAGAAGGCATATCCAAGGTAAATGGTTTCAACGCATGGGTCATGGGCGTCGACCCTTCCTATATTCAGGGCATGATGCTTACATCTATTAATTATCCTGTCCGGATCGGTAGAGCCACCTGTTTGCCGGGTGACTTAGTGGTAGCTAAAAAATACGGTGTCATATTTGTTCCCGCCCATCTTGCAGAAAGAGTAATCGTTACAGCCGAAGTAACAGAATTACGCGACTGGTTCGGATGGCAACGTCTTGCTGAAAAGAAATACCTGCCCGGACAAATCGATAGCCGCTGGACAGATGAAATCAATGCGGATTTCAGGGAATGGCTGAAACAATATCCTAATCTGCCGATGCCCATACAGGAGATATTTGATTATTTGGATGGGAATAGAACTTGGTGAACTAAGAACTAAGAACTAAGAGTTAAGAATTACATAAAATACCTAATATTTATGAACAGTGAGATAAATAAAATAATTGAGAAAGAAAAGGCTCAAAATAAAATAAATGAGCAGGCGACGGATGATAGCGGGCGCAGGGGTTTTCTGAAAAAAGCGGCTTGGAGTGGTGTAGCGTTGGGTAGTATGATGGCTGCTTCTATCGAAGATACGGTTGCAATGACTACGCAAAATGTTCGAAGAGCTTCTTCGCCGTCGGAATTGAAAATTACCGATATGCGGTATTGTGTAGTGAATAATGTAGGAAGAACTCCCATCATCCGCATTGACACCAACCAGGGTATTTACGGATTGGGTGAAGTAAGGGACGGAGGCGACGAGCGTTATGCGTTGATGCTAAAAAACCGTATTTTGGGCCTTAATCCCTGTAATGTAGAGATGATCTTCAAGATCATCAGGCAGTTTGGCTATCATGCCCGGCAAGGTGGAGGTGTATGTGCTGTCGAAGGCGCTTTGTGGGATTTATGTGGCAAGGCGTATGGTGTTCCCGTTTGGCAATTGCTGGGTGGAAGGTATCGCAACAGGATTCGGTGTTATGCCGATACGGCAAGTCCCGGCCGACCGGATTTTGTCGAGCGGATGAAGCGAATAATGAACGAACAGGGATTTACATGGCTCAAGATGGATTTGGGTATCCATCTAATACGGGATAAAGATAATGGAATCGTAAATAACAAATTTTGGGATGGCGCAGGAGGTCAGTATTCAATGAATGTACGCGGCAGTAATGTCATAGACTACATGGGTTATGGCTGGAGAGAGCATCCCTTTACGCAAGTGCAGCTTACAGATAAGGGTCTTGACGATTTGGCTGCCATTGTAGAACAGATGCGCAGTGTGATAGGCTATGAAATACCTTTAAGTTCTGATCATTATGGCCATTTCGACATTAACAACCATATTCGTTTGGGCAGGGCATTGGAAAAATACAGATTAGCGTGGCTCGAAGATTGTACGCAGTGGTGGCGTTTCGACCAACTGAAAACCCTCAAAGATGCACTTGAAACGCCTATATGTACCGGTGAGGACACGTATGGCCTCAAAGGTCCCGGCTTATCCTTAGGCTTCAAAGATATGATTGACGCCAAATGCGTGGACATCATCCATCCCGACTTAGCCACATCGGGCGGGATTATGGAAACAAAGAAAATCGGTGATTATGCACAAGATGCAGGTATCGCGATGGCCATGCACCAGGCGGGAACGCCGGTTAACTTTATGTGTAATGTTCATTGTGCTGCTGCCACCGAAAATTTCTTAGCAATGGAACATCATAGCGTCGACAGTCCCTGGTGGTTTGACATGGTGAAAATGACCGGATCGCAACCGATATTCGACAAAGGTTTTGCTCCTGTACCACTTGATTCGCCCGGATTGGGAATCGAACTGAATGAAGATGTCGTAAAAGAGCATCTGCATCCGAGCGATAAAAGTTATTTTGAACCTACACCATATTGGGATAATAAAAATTCGAACGATAGATTATGGAGTTAATATACTAATTATAAAATATATATCATACAATGAATACTGAAATAAAAAAAATAATCGAAAAAGAGAAAACAGAAATAGCCGGACAAATAACAGAAGAAAATAGCCGCAGGGGATTTCTCAAAAAAGCTGCTTTAGGTGGTCTTGCTTTGGGTGGCATGATGGGCGCTTCTATCGAAGATGCTGTGGCCTACTCCACGCAGAACGTAAAGAGAGCCTCTTCTCCTTCTGAACTTGTCATTACAGACTTGCGCATGGCCGGACGACTTATTAAAATATACACCAACCAGGATATATATGGTTTGGGAGAAGTTCGCGATGGCGGCGATCCGCGTTATGCACTGTTTTTGAAAAGTCGAATACTTGGAATGAATCCGTGCAATGTCGAAATGTTATTTAAAATCATCCGTCAATTTGGATATCATGGTCGTCAGGGCGGCGGCGTCAGCGGCGTTGAAATGGCTTTGTGGGATTTGTGCGGTAAAGCGTGGAACGTACCGGCGTGGCAATTGCTGGGCGGAAGGTATCGCGATAAAGTACGTCTTTATGCCGATACGCCCGATGGAGGCGGACCTGATGCTATTGCGGCAGCCGTCAAAAGAAGAGTTGAAGGACAGGGATTTACCTGGTTGAAGATGGATTTGGGCATCCATCTTATCAGGGATAAGGATAACGGCATTGTCAACAATAAGTTCTGGGATGGCGCTGCCGGTCAATATACGATGAATCTCCGCGGTAGCAATGTCATTGACTACATGGGTTATGGATGGAGGGAACATCCTTTTACGCAGGTACAGTTGACTGACAAAGGGTTGGCAGACCTTGCAGCGATTGTGGAGCGGATACGCGGGGTAGTTGGCTATGAAATACCTTTGAGTTCAGACCATTATGGACATTTCGACGTCAATAACACCATTCGTATGGGTAAAGCGCTTGAAAAATACAGGTTAGCATGGCTCGAAGATGCCACTCAATGGTATAATTTTGATGATATGAAAACGCTCAAGGATGCACTTGAAACGCCTATATGCACCGGAGAGGATATTTTTGGACTTAGAGGTCCCGGTTTAGCCTTGGGATTCAAAGACCTGATTGACGCCAAATGCGTGGACATCATCCATCCCGACCTTGCTACATCCGGCGGACTTTTGGAAACAAAAAGAATTGGCGATTATGCACAGGAAAACGGAATCGCTATGGCAATGCACATGGCAGGCACGCCGGTTTGTTTTATGGCCAATGTACACTGTGCGGCAGCTACCGAAAATTTCCTTGCAGTAGAGCATCATAGCCCCGACAGTGATTGGTGGGAATCAATGGTTAAAATGACAGGCAAGCAGCCGATGATCGAAAAAGGATATGCCAATGTGCCGCTTGATTCACCCGGATTGGGTATTGAATTGAACGAAGATGTGATAAAAGAGCGTTTTCTAAGAGGTAGAGGAGGCGAATCAACCGGTGGATTCTTTGAACCGACCGAAGAATGGAACAATAGAAATTCGCACGACAGGTTGTGGAGCTAATATAAACCGATCCAATGAAAAAAGTAACTATCTATAAAATTCTCTTAAGCTGTACAGCCCTGTTAGCCATTATTGCAGTTGTAATGATTTCGTTAGGAAATGTTGCAGCGACAGGTCCGCTTATTGTCGGATCTTTAATGTGCCTGGCGCTTGGTTTCAGAGGTTTTAACGCCACCAAATCGTTTTCCTATACGATATGGATTTTTACGGCTGTTGCTGCCTCCATGTATTATCCGCAATTGTTTACAACATGGGGCAGTTTGAAGTTGAGTATCCTTATTGTTCCTCTGTTACAAATTATTATGTTTGGGATGGGTTCGCAAATGAGTCTGAACGACTTCACCGGTGTTATCAAAATGCCTAAAGGTGTGATTATCGGCGTTACCATCCATTATATGGTTATGCCGCTTACGGCGCTTGTCATTTCGCATATCTTTAATTTTCCGAACGAAGTGGCAGCAGGGATCATACTGATCGGTTGTGTGCCAAGCGGATTGGCATCAAACGTGATGTCGTATATCGGCCGTGCTAATCTTCCGCTGGCTGTGACGATCGGAGCATGTTCTACGCTGTTGGCGCCTTTTGTTACGCCTTTTTTGATGAAACTGATTGCCGGACAATTTATTGAGGTCAGCGTTTGGAATATGATGCTCGACATCATGAATATGATTATCTTACCGATTGTAGCAGGATTTATTTTCAATATGTTTTACAATGCAAAAGATACCAAGAAGGCGATGGCCATTCAATTGTGCGCATATTTTGCCGTTATTGTACTGACTTATCTGATTCCATTGTTCTCAGCGCAAACCGGTATTAGCGCTTTTGCGTTGGGTGTTGTGAAATCTACATGTTGGTTTTTCTTTCTGCCGATGATAGGAGCAATCGTACTGCGGATCATCTTAAAAGGAGACAGAACGCTGATTAAGACTATACTGTCGTCTTTTTCAACAGTTGGTATTGCCATCATTATTACGATTATTACTGCTGCCGGACGCGAGAGTCTTCTTACAGTGGGTGCGCTGCTCCTTATCACTAGCCTGCTCCATAATTTTACAGGATATGCAGTGGGTTACGGTACGGCATGGTTGTTTAGAATGCCGGAACAGGATAGGCGGACAATTGCTTTCGAATGTGGTATGCAAAATGGAGGATTGGCTTCAGGCTTAGCTATGCAGATGGGAAAGGTAGCTACTGTTGGGTTGGCGCCTGCCGTTTTTGGTCCGCTTATGAATATTACGGGTTCTGTTCTTGCAAGTTGGTGGCGAGGCCGTCCGCCCAAGGGTGTACCTGCAGAAGATGATATGATTAATCAATAAAATATGAAAAGAATACTCATTTTGTTATTTATTACGGTATTAGTCTGTTGTTGCGGTAATCAATCGCAACAACAGAATGTATCGTCATCAGCAACTGAGGCCGATGTTGCTGCGGCTGTCGACCGGTTGATGAAAGGGTTTGTGAGCGCTGATGAAAACATATTAAAATTGCTCACAGCAGAAGAGTTGATGTATGGCCATTCAAGTGGTAAAGTACAGAACAAAGCCGAATTTATGGCAGAAATACTCAGTCGTGATCCATTAATCTACGTAAGTATTGAATTGCAGGAACAAACAATTCGGATGGCCGGAGATGCAGCTGTTGTGCGACATATCTTTACGTCGGAAACCAAAAATACCGAAGGTGAACCGGGAAGTTTGCGCATCGGTGTGATGCAAGTATGGCAGTTGCAAGACGGAATGTGGAAACTATTAGCACGACAAGCGTATAGATTGTAACATATTTTCTTATATTTGCGCCAAAATATTTAACTTAACAACATATTTATCAAATGATCAAGTTACATCGAAGAGATTTTATTAAATCCGCATTATGGGGTGGAATTGCTACGGCAGCCATTCCCTCCTACGCCATGAAGGTATTGGCCGAACAAACAAAAGTTGCCGTAGACGCCAATTCACAGGTATCATTAGCTACCGGTTCCAATCGGGCAGAAATAGCTTTCAAGGCCTTACAACCTTTTTCGAAAGAAATCGCTCAAGCCGTTGGAAACAAGCGTATCATCGTTAAGCCCAATATGGTTACTTCAACCATCCAATTAAGCGCTGTCCACAAAGACACGATCGAAGGGATTTTGGAGTTTTATAAGTCAATCAACAAGTTGGACAATGTTGTCGTGGCCGAATCTGTGGCTGATGGCCCCACCATGGTAGCGTACGACAACTATGGATACATTCCCGTTGCCGAAAAATATAAAGTAAAACTGATTGAATTGGACGAAACGCCTCCACAGTTGCTTTATGTGATGGATGAGTTGGATTTGCGACCCAAGCCTGTAAGGATGTCGTCATGGATGACGGATCGCAATAATTTTGTTATGTCCGTAGGCCGTATGAAAACGCACGACCGTGTTGTTGCCACCCTATCTCTCAAAAATGTGGTAGTAGGCGCTCCAATCAAAGATCCCGGCTATAGTTGGGGAAGAGACCGCAGACAAGGCGCTCAGTCCGACAAAGCAATCGTACACGGTAACGGATTCAGGGGAATCAACTATAACCTGTTTGCCCTTGCCTATCACATTCGTCCCGATCTGGCATTTGTCGATGGCTTTGAAGGCATGGAAGGCGACGGTCCGAACAATGGCACACCTGTT
>Ga0082212_10005480_pt1 | contig 17285 bp, 16 predicted proteins | sample TergutNt197P3_FD_71548 | JGI IMG/M metagenome (GOLD analysis project Ga0082212, IMG submission 71548) | Neocapritermes taracua P3 segment gut microbial communities from Petit-Saut dam, French Guiana - Nt197 P3 | ecosystem: Host-associated > Arthropoda: Insects > Digestive system > Gut ... | reverse complement strand
TATCACGCTTTTTGTCTTTTGTTTTCTTCTTTTTTGTGAGCATACTCATTTTTCTCGTTGTTTTCCTCCTTTTCTTCCTTCATTTTTCGTGAGAAGTAACAATAACGTCTGCACCGCTTTAATATCAGTCAGAATTTTATCAACATACATCGTGTGCAGCAACGGTTCGTCATATCCCGTTTGAAACTTATCGGCGACGATAAGAAATCTGTACGGTTCTTTTCTAAAAGTCTTTTCAATGGCGTTGCTCGGAAAGCCGTTGAAAAAAGCCTCGTTTACCGTTTGTCCGTCGTACTCCTTATCTCCGCTGAAGGCAATAATCGCTTTATACGGACTTTTGCGCGCTTCGAGGCAGCGGCGGATCGCGTGGTAATAATCAATGGCGCGGTCGATACCGTTCGTAACCACCATAGCGCGGGCTTTTCCGCCGATTTTCTCTTTGGCGATGACCTGTTCATGGAAGTGTTCAACCATTATGTCGGCTTTTACGGATATGGGGAAGCTGTCGCTCTCGACAAACTTGCGGAGTTTCTTCTGCGCTTTCTTTTTATCAAAATTCGGGTCGTCTTCAACGGTTTTTATGAGTTTGTAATAACTTCTAATCGGCGTGTAGTGTTTCAGCACGTCGAGTATGAACCCTTCCTGTATCGCCTGTTTCATCGAATAATTGTCAAACGGTTCACGTTTCAGTTCCCCTTTTTCGTTTAATACAGAATTGCCAAATTCGTCAACAACAATTTTTCCAAACATTTCAATCGTCTTGTTCTTCGGCGTTGCGGTAAACGCGAAATAGCTCGCATTTTTAAGCATTTTACGCCCTTCCATGAGCATATTGATTTTATCTTCAATATCAGCGTCCGGGTCATAGTCGCCGCCGAGGGCTGTATTCATCTGCGCCGACATACTTCCGCTCTGACTGCTGTGCGCTTCGTCTATGATAATGGCGAACTTACGGTTTTTATGCGCCGTACCGATTTCGTCCAATATATTCGGGAATTTATGTACAGTCGTTATAATGATTTTCTTCCCGGTTGTTATAGCGGTGCGGAGGTCATCGGAGCGTTCAGCCCACGCGACGGTGCTTCCTACCTGCTTTATCGTGTTTTTGATTTGCTTGTCAAGGTTCACGCGGTCAGTAACAACGAGTACCGAATCTACGACGTTTATACCGTCAGCTTCAAGCCCGACAAGCTGATGGGCGAGCCATGCTATTGAGTTTGATTTACCGCTGCCCGCGCTGTGCTGTATGAGATATTTCTGTCCGACGCCGCTCTCACGAACGTCAGCAAGCAGGGATTTAACAACCGAAAGCTGATGATAGCGCGGGAATATCTGTTTATAGCTGACTTTGCCTGTATCTTCGTCTTTTTCCTCAACTACTTGGGCGTAATTCTCCATAATATTGGCAAGTTCGGTCTTTGTCAAAATTTCTTTCCATAGATAATCTGTCATAATGCCGTCGGGATTAGGCGGGTTGCCCGCTCCGTCGTCATATCCCTTATCGAACGGCAAGAACCATGACTTTTTGCTGTCTAACTTCGTACAAAATTTTATACGCACGTCGTCAACGGCGAAATGCACCATACACCGCTTGAACTGAAACAATAACTCTTTCGGGTCGCGGTCTGTCTGATACTGGTATACCGCGTCGTCAACGTCCTGTTTTGTTAGTTGGTTCTTCAATTCGCAGGTAATCACGGGCAATCCGTTGATAAATATGCACAAATCAAGCGACAGCTTGGTATTAACGCCCGAATAATGCAACTGCCGTGTCACGCTGAATATATTTTTACCGAAAAACTCTTTGGCTTTCGGATTCTTTTCAGATGGGGTCACATAGAACATAATGAGGTCGGCGGGATATACTTTTAACCCTTTACGCAGCACGTCAATCACGCCGCGTTTGGCGATTTCACCACGTAGACGGTCAAGGAATTGTGTGCGTTTTAAGTCGCTGCTGCGTATGCCGAGTTTCTCTATTTCGTCAGGCTGGGTATCTTCGAGAAAGCGGAACAGGCGCAGTTCGTCAACGGCGTAATCGCGGTTGTAGTCCGCAGACGCGCCGAGTTCATAGCCGTTTTGGGTGACGAGGTGGTTGACGATTAGGCTTTCAAGTCCTGATTCGCGAGTGTTAGGTGGCATAGTTATTCCTCCGTCTAAGCTGTAAATAATTGCAAATAATTTTGCTCTTGGCGATGGCTAAAAGGAACTGTTTTTATTCCATAATTAGTAAATCCCATTAACACATTATCGGCAACTGAATTATCGTCATTGTATATAACAATCAATTCGCCTGATTCTCCTCGTTTTTCTTGAGTATCAATCCAATTAAACAGAGTCAAATCACGTTTAGATATATTTAATTTGTTGAAGCCTTTGCAAAATCTTTCCGGTTTTTCTTTTGTCCTTTGCAAGTGAAAATCGTAAGTGTAGATTGTTCCGGTTTTTCCCAGTAGAGAAAAGTCTTTTGAGAAAAATATATCATTTGCAATAAAATAAGTTTCGATATCTTCCAAAAATAAGTCGGCTACATTTTCCGGCGAAATAACATACAAATCATCAATGGCAAGCATTGCTTGAACTATCATGTGTTTTTTTTGCGGAAAATTATGGACAGAGGCTATTGTCGTTATTTCTTCGCCAACAATAGAAATACCATAATTTGTCGCTATTCTGTCAAGCATTTTTTGCCTGTTTGAACCTTTCTTTATGGTCATACCGGAAGATATAAGGCTTCCGATAATATATCCGTCATCGGTTATTGCGATTGTTCCGTCAGCATTTTGTTTGACGTAAATCTGCATATAATCATTAAAACGGTCTAAATAGGGCGTTGTCAATTCGGTATATTCACCGAAAGCGGCAGTAGTTATCTCTTTTCGTAACCAAGCCGTATAATCATCTATCATTTTTTGAATATCCATTTGACTATACCTCCATTAAAGTAAGTTGGTGTGATATGTATGGCGGTTCTACAATGTTAAATCGCTCAAAGAACGAATAGCACAGTTGATAAAGGTCTTTGTTTTCAATATCAAAAGGAATAGCCAAACTCATATCATGTTCCTCTGTGTATACGTGAAGATGCGTTCCTGTAATTTTTTCTCCGTCTGGGTTTGTGTGTACGCCTGTTGGATTTACATCCAATCGCATAAGGTCATTGCCTCGGGTACGCGCTCTGCCATGATATGACGCTCCAGTCGCGTTTATCCCTTTACGGGATATATTTATGGCAAATATATCTTCTCGTCTATCTCCCTGAACATCAAATTCTACCCTGCCTTTTGTCTGTGGAAATTCAATTTCTTTTTCGACGGTCTTTTTGAGCATATCAATTAACATATCCGCTTCTTTTTGCGTAAGTTTTATTGCCATAAATTTATCCTCCATTCTGTGGGCTTTTTAATTATCATTTTCTTTGAATATTCCGAAAATCTCTTTCAATGCTTTTGTTATAGCTATATTCGCCCCTTCTTCGCTAATTGCCGCAAAATAGACGATAAGAATGGTAAATTTAATATCAGTTTGTATATACTCGTCTGATTTATCAGCATATGGGTTTTGTGCGTAAATTACTTTTTTGCCTGTTATTGGGGTTGTAGCATTAATGAACTTTTCGTATTTTCTCACGAATTTGCCTATGAGTACAATGGCATCTTCACGGAAATAGTTGGATAAAATACTATGAAGAGGTTTCGCTGTGAAATATGCTTTCGCTCCTGCATGGGCTTTGTCTAACGCTCCCTTGACCGTTTTTATTGCCTTATCTATTTTTTCGGATTCAGATAATTGCACTTCGTCAAATACCGCCTCGGCGGTAGCTTGTGCAAAAATACCTGCAATTTTATTAGCTGTATCACCCATTTATTCGTTCTCCATTTCGTTTATTTCTTCTATTTCATTATCGTTTGATGTAATATCCTCCACCGCTTCATACTCCAACACAAACACGCCACGCACGTCAACTTTGCCTGTGACTACATCGGATAAGATTGCGGATTTATATTCTTTGAGAAGATTAACTTCCTTCATGCGAGCATCTATGCGAGCATCTATGCTATCTAAAAATCTTGCGATTTGAAGCTGTTCTTCAATAGGCGGAACTGGTATTCGTATGTTTTTCAATATTTCAAAATCCACATTTTGCCCCTCGCGTATACCAGTAACACAAAGTTTTAATAATTCTATAAAAACATTAGATTTTGCAAGATGCTTAAAATATTGTTGAGAAATACCTTTTGGGATCATTACTGTATAAGCAGGACTGATTATACCTTGATAATATGCTTTTTCGATGCCGCCTTGAAAGGAACGCAAACTTATTACAAAATCATCTACTTTCACAAGTTTAAGCAAATGCAAATCTTTGGTTGCCTCAGCTGTGCGTAACCCATAAACATCTTTAGGAACAACGCCCATATTTTGTGATGCAACTAACAACGGCTCATCTGGATAACCTTTCTCAACACGTTCTTCAAATAAGTGTTTTATCTTTATGGCTTTCCAATTTTGAGGTATAGATGACAACCATAATTCTTCTAATTTCCTGTATTCAGAGTATGGAACTCGTTGAAGAAACTCTATTTGTTTCGATAGAATTTTTTCAAGCGAGACTATTTTCTGTGTTATCACATCAAAATTATCAGTTATAGATTGCTTCTTAAAGTATTTAGCGAAACGTATTTCATAACCAATAACTGTTTTTTTATCATCTATATAAGCATCTGGGGCGTATGGCAGAACTTCCGTTTTTATAAAATCATTAATATCACCTGAATAATTAAGAGGTACTTTTTCGGTATCAGTCAAAACAGGGTCATGAATCATATTACCTTTTCTATCATATTGAATTGTTCCGTCTTCATTTTTTAGTGGACGTAATAAAGTTATCTTTTTATAACCAAATTCAGAATTATCAAGAATTTTACTATGCTCATTATCTGAAAAATCAAGAAATATTTGGGTTATTCGATTGCGAATTTCTTCCGTAAATTCACAATTTTTCTTACCCATATTTCTTTTTAACGCCGATTTAATCGTTGTCGCATCAATCAACTGTATTTTACCCTTGCGGCGGGTTTCTTTGCGGTTTGACAGAACCCATATAAACGTGCCAAGCGAAGTATTATAAAACATATTTTCTGGCAGAGCGATTATAGCTTCCACAAGGTCACGCTCTATCATGTAGCGGCGGGCGTTGCTCTCGCCTTGTCCGGCATCACCTGTGAACAGCGATGAACCGTTATGAACCTCCGCTATACGAGAACCGAGTTCAGTCGTTTCTTTCATTTTGGCGACATTGTTGAGCAAGAATAATAACTGTCCGTCGCTCACGCGGGGGAGCATGGAAAATTCGTTATCTCCCGCAAATTGGGTCACAAAACGTGTATCTATAATGCCTTTCTTACCGCCGAGCTTGTCCGCGTCATTCTTCCACGCCTTGCCGTATGGCGGGTTCGACAGCATAAAGTCAAACTGACGGGTTGGAAATCTGTCGTCTGCTAACGTGCTGCCGTAAGCGATATTCTCTACGTTGCCTCCCTCGCCTTTGAGAAGCATATCAGCGCGGGTGATGGCGTAGGTTTCGGGGTTAATCTCTTGTCCGAATAGATTTATACTAACTTGCTTGCCGCTTTTTTCAGCGAGGTCAAGCAAACGGTCTTGCGATAGGGTTAGCATACCGCCAGTCCCGCACGCTCCGTCATAGCACGAATATGTAGAGTCCTTGATTTTGTCGGCAATCGGTAGAAATATAAGGTCTGCCATAAGTTCCACAACATCGCGCGGCGTGAAGTGTTCCCCAGCTTCCTCGTTATTTTCCTCGTTGAACCGCCTTATAAGTTCCTCGAAAATCACGCCCATTGTATGATTGTCGAGCGCGGGCAGTCGAACTTCGCCTATATCATTCAGCACGGGATACGGACTGAGGTTCACAGTCGGCGATACGAATTTTTCAATGACAGAACCGAGTATATCAGCGTCAACCATTGTATCTATCTGAACGCGGAATTTGAATTTTTCAAGGATTCCCTGTACGTTCGGGGAAAATCCGTCCAAGTATTCAATAAAATCCGATTTAAGTTTTTGTTGGCTGGCGCGGCTCGTGAGGTCTTTTAACCGAAACTCCGACGAATTGCAAAAAGTCTGCTTCGCGGTGTTGCACAACGCTTCGGTTTGATTCACAATACCCGCCGCTTCGAGCGTTTTTTTCATGTTCAAAACTTCGTCTTTTGTATCTTCAAGCACTGCGTCCAATCTGCGTATAACGGTCATAGGAAGAATAACGTCACGATACTTGCCGCGTACATAAACGTCGCGGAGGCAGTCGTCGGCGATACCCCATATAAAACTTACTATTGTATTATAAATTTGGCTGTCCATTTTATAATTAACCTCCGAAGCCTTTTTATTGCTCATTATTTTCATTAAAGTTCAACATTTCCATCACATCGCCAATGTCGCAGGATAAGGCTTTGCATATACGCTGCATTACTTCCATACTGACAATTTGATTTTTAGATAATTTAGCAAGAGTCGTGGTGCTTATGTCTGCCGCTTTTATCAAATCTGTTTTTTTCATTCCTTTGTCCAACAATAATTTCCATAGCTTAAGATAGCTAACCGCCATAAGGCTAACCTCCTATTGGCAATTTTTCTATATTATAACACAATTTTATTAATAAATCAACAATATATAAGATTACAAAGAGAAAATATCAGAGTTTATAAATATTTTTTCAGCTTTCTTCATCGTTTTCGGTCAAGTGGTGTGCTGTATAATAATCTTCCGGCATAGCGTTTATAATTCGTCCCAAGATTTCTATCGCTTGATGCCGGAATAAAGCCGAAAAATCCTTCGCTTCGATTGCGCGGTGTCCGATTGTCCGGGCGTGTTGGTCGAGTTCGTAGGGCGTCAACTCAAACGGAGCGTCGGCATAATATTCTTTACTGTTTTGCTCGTCCTCATATAACCTATGACCGAGATATTCGGCAACGAACTTCCTCACGCTGTCAATGAATTTTTCAAAGTCATCATTTGCTACCAAGTCCGAAAATATTTCCGAGCGTGGAATATCAGAAGCGTTTTCTTTTTCAGCAAATACCCAATCCAACAACCGATTGATTGCCTTGTCCGACAACTTCAAATCTTCCGCGAGTTTCATATTCGCTCGAACTTTGCTGTCCGTTTCCCCAAGCAAATACTCATACGGCACTTTGAAAAACTCCGCTATCTTCACGAAGCTAAGGAAGCGCGGGAATACCTCAACGGTGTTATGAATGGCAGAACCGACCCGCCGCCCATCAAGGAATGGCAAACCGAACAAAAGACGCTTACAACCGCCAAATTCGCGCTGTGTGAGCGTTATTACGCCTTACAGGACGAAGTACGGGTTGTAGAGCAATTACGCAAGGGAGCGGATAATATCATGCGTGAGGACGCACAGGAACGGCAACACACACGGACGCAGGGCGTGGAATTGTAAACAGAAGCACAAAAAAAGCGCGGCGGGTATTTCCTCACCGCCGCGCTTTCCCTTAGTATTTTGGTATGTAATTTTATTCGTCCGTAAATTTCTCGTTTTTTAATTCATCATCTACCGTTTCTGTTGTTGACTTTTCCGCATTTGCATTATCTGCCATATTAGAATTTTTAGTAAAAAAATCGCCAAGAAATTCAGTTATTGCATTTCCAACATCAGAAAGAAAGCCCTTGATAATATCTTTGCCTATCGTTGGCGAGTTTAGCATATTTGCCATTTTATCAACAAATCCTGCTATCGTGTACTGCGCTCTATAATATTGTGCTTCATTATTCAAATAATCAGAATAACCTTTGGGCATATAAGAATTTTGTACTGTTACCCACGTTATTTTCCCTTTGTATCCTAAATCATCAGCAATCGCTTCAAGAAGCTCTGTACTTTTGATATTTGAAGTATTCATACTTATGCTTTCTGATGGTCTATTCATGTAATCATGGTATAAAGCCCATTTTTCCCTTACATTGGTAGAATCTGAAAAAACAATATCAATTATATTAAGAGCATAAACACTATCTCTATTTACCCAGCCATAATGCCTATTAGCCATGAGTGTTTTGAAAATATTTAACTTATCCTCACGTTTTTTTGCCCTGTTTTGTAATCGCTGAGTTATAGCAACTGCCAAAATAGGAGAAATAATTATTGCTACAATATTAATAATGATAATTGCATTTTCCATTATAATCCCTCAATTTTATCTGTATTTTCGTATCAATTTAAATTTACAACCCTTTTTTTATTTGAACAGCAATTTTATACGCCAATAATGGTGGAACAGCGTTGCCAACCTGTGTAAATTGTCTTGCAGTTGCCCCTGTAAAAACATATGAATCTGGAAATGTTTGTAGCCGGGCACACTCACGAACAGAAATAGTGCGTGGTGAATATGGGTGCAAGTGTGAGCGTCCTCCACCTTTTGTTCCCCCTGCAATAACTGTTTTCGATGGGATATAAGGATTGAGCCTATCCACACGTCCTAATTTATCACGAGTACCATACGCTAATTGCATATAACGGCTCACAGATTCAGCGGTATGCTCACGGGTCAAATGATTTTCTACGTTTTCCAAGCTACGATTGAAAGTTTCGTAACAAGCGGTCATATAATCATTTGGAATTGGAAAATCAATCGACTTTCCTGTTCGGAATCCGATAATTAACCACCGCATCCTGTTTTGGGGTACACCAAAATAAGCGGCATTTACGATTTTAGGCGAATGTATCTCATATCCCAATGTAGCTAATTCATCTAATGCAATTTTTATTTTGCCGTCATCGTCACAATATTCTATTCCAGCTACATTTTCGATAAGAAATGCTCGTGGCATAAATCGTTTGATATACCAAAGATAATCAAAAAGCAATTCTCCTTTTTCCTCATCATCAAAACCTTGTCGCTTAAAATTCTCGCTATTTTTGGAAAATCTTTGATTAGCAGCTATGCTAAATGATTGACATGGAGGTCCACCATGAAAAACTCCATCAAATGGTTTTTCTGAACCAATTACAGCTTCAAGCAAAGCAGATATTTTTTCGTGTTGACGGACATCTCCAACATTATTAGGGGGACCAATAATTGTTTTTTTTGGAAAATTAAGTTTTAGAGTATTACAAAAAACTTCATTGAGTTCTATTGATACAAGATTATCAAAACCCGCATATTCAAAACCAATATTCAATCCACCGGCTCCCGAAAAAAAGCTGATTGCTGGAACCATCGCAGGCATCTTTTCTTTATTATCTAATAATTCGCCTGTTTTGTTCTTTGGCATGACATCAGAATACTCGCGGTAACGCAGAGAATCGTATGTAAGCCCTTTTTGCAAAAGCACATCGGCAAGGGGTGTTTCTTTGCGAACACACTCGTTTAATATTTCAGTTTGTGCGGATAAAGTTATTTTATTTAATAGATTGTCCATATTTACGCAATCTCCTTTATCGCAGATAAATAGACGTCCATTGCTTCAACACGAGAATTAAAATCGTCTTGCCCCTTTTTACGAAGCCACTTTGTATAGTAAACGTGTATACTTCTATGACAATTCGGACAAAGCCCCACAATATCTTGAAGCGAAGTACCTTTTGTTGTAATCGCAACACTTGATGACAGCGGCAATAAATGATGAATGTCGAGCATATAATCTGTCCACGGATATTTTTTTGATACATCCATTTGACACATATGGCATATAGGCTGACGATTTATTTCACGGTAATATTTACGGAGCATAGGACTTCTATCGACCCTAAAATGTTCTACGCGCTTACGTTTACCTTCAATAAACTCCATATCTGTAATGTCAGAGGTGAAAATTTCTATCGTTGGAAGCAATATCGTATCTCCCAGTTTAGTCAACGACATAAATTCTTCGGTGCGGTTTTCTTTAGGGATATTTTCAACTGGTGAAAGAAATTTATCACTAAGTTCAGCGAGTGCAGCTTGATTAGTAACGTCAAGCCACAATCTACCATTATATACTTTCAAAACGCTTAACTGACTGATAAATATAATCATTTCTCTCAGTTGCCGCTTTTCCGTCTCATTTACAGAATATGCTTTTGGGACAAGGTGCTTATAAAATTCTAAATTCTCAAAGCCAGTACAATTATTTGCGACAATAAGATGAAAAATATCGTCCAAAGACACACTTGGTGATTCACCCTTTTGATTGAGTGCAATTAAATATTTTATTATTGCACAAAAAGGGTAAATGCGCCCATCCATTGAATTATAACTATCAAAAGCAGGAAATGGAAAACGAAAACGATTTATATAACTTAGAAGAAAATCATCGACATTATCAAATTTTCCATCATCTTTAGCAAGTTCACGACATAAATCAGAAACTAATAAATGCCTTTCCGAAACAGTAGCTAAAAAGGCACATTCAAAAACACGTTTGTAATTTCGTAAAACCGTATAATGAGCAGGTGCAAACGGCATACCAGTTTCATCGGTTATCGTTTTACGGAAAATATCCTCGCACTCGGCAATGTTCACGCCATCAAATTTAACGAGAACAGAAGCTATGCTTTTCAAAATATCAAACTGGAAGTAGAGTAATCGCCCTTGATCCCAACGCCACATCGTAAACTTTGCCCCCTTACTATCTTTCATAATTAATTAGTATTTTGTTGTGCTACGCCTTCATTTTTGTTTGGCAGCTTTGGTTCTACCATCAATAGGTTTTGGAGTGTTTTTTGGAATTAACCATACTCTGCCTTTGCGTATTGCACCAATTATTCGACCATTGGAGCAGAGCGTTTGCACTCGTCGAGTTTTTATTCCCCACTTTACCCCTGCTTCTTCGGGAGTTAGCCAATCCATTTCCACAATGAAGACCCCCCATCTATTTTATATATACATTATATCGTATTCAAACGCACAATACAAGCCTTTAATTGTGAACAATCGAAATTTATTACGATACACCAAAAATTAATTTTCCGTTCACAAAAAGTTCCTTGACAAAAAAATCCGAACGGGCTGTTTCTCGGTACGCCGGGAAGTGGTAAGTCATTCACCGCAAAGCGTGAAATAATCAATGTTTTCTTGATTACCGACGACGATATTATTATCGCAGACCCCGAAGCTGAATATTTCCCCGTTGTTTCACGGCTCGGCGGTCAAGTTATTAAATTGTCCCCCACTTCCCCACAGTATGTGAACCCTATGGATATTAACGCAGACTACGCAGACGAAGATGTATATTGTAAAGGGGGCTTAAATCGCTCCACTAAAATATACATGGCAAACGGCTCATCTGTAGCGATTTGGCGCGGTTTTGCGGGAAAGGGGGTGTATATATCGGGTAAACGGCATAAACTCGCATAAATACGAAACAAAAGCGGGAAGCGATGTAATTCTGCGAAAAGATACCATCGCTTTTCCGTTTTTTCTATTTGCTTCAAATAATCACCTTAAATTTCCCGCGACTCCATAACCATAAAGGCGTATGAATGTCGATTGGGCAATAACAAGTATCTTTAAGAATCTCCTGCCAGCGTTCCGCGACAATATCCTGTAAATCCTGTCTGTCAAGCTCCGTTTCTTCAATAATTCCGAGTTTAAGGCTCGCTTGAATAATATGCGTATCAGGCGCGATAGATATATTCTCTCTGTCAGCAAATGATATATCCGTGTATTGTTCAAGCACATAAAACCAGTAGTTCAATATTTTTTTGCCGCCCAAATACGGAAACCGAGATTTATTTTCAGTTATATATTTTTTGATATTTGCCACCGAAAACTTTTCCTGAATAAATAGGTTTCGTATATCGTCATTAAATTGCTCATGTATTGTTGAACATAATGTTCGCCATATAATCGGCTGTTTATTCGGCTGAAGGGCAACTTTATATTTTAGTAACTTTTCTCGTAATAATTCGAGTGATATTTGTATAACCGCTTGCGGACAAAAACAGTCTGCCGTTAATTCGTCCTCATAAGTGTGGTTTGCGGCTTCCCATAACTTATATGAATTTCGCTGATAATTCAATGCCATCGGAAGCGTAAAATAAAGATAATTTTCCTTTGAGGATATATTCAAACCCGGATTTTCATCTTCCGGCATCTTTTCTCCGCCAAGTTTTCCGCCTGTATGTAAATCAAGCAGTTTAAAAATATCCGCTTGTATTTTAGCTTTATCAATCATATACGACCCGTTCGCTCCACACATTCCATTTTATATATATTTTTATTATACCGAAAAAATATGAATAAAGCTATGATTTATTTGTAAAAATACGCTGTCGAAAAGAAATGTAAAAATATTTTTAAAAAACAGGAACATTTTACTCTTGTTTATGACGTATTAGATTGTAAGGTGATATAATGATAGTGTACAATATCGTTATACCCTTGTTTATCGTAAAGACATCATAAACAGGAGGATTTTATGGAGCAAAGTATTTTAGAACACCGCAAACAGGCATTTCGGGGTTTTCACTATCTGCCGCTGTTTTATCTGATACCCGATGAAATAGCGCGGAAACGAAAACTTGATGATTTTCCCCGCGACCCGTATATCGCGGTCACGGACGAAAAATGGCGGGAAGTGTACAACAGCAGGTATTTTCAAATGACCCTGATGGACACATTCGGCTGGATGATGTGGCAATGCCTCGGCATAAAAGGCGGCGTTGATAACTATTCATCAAACGACCCGATTGTCCGCATGGTGTACGAATTATCCATGTGGGCGTGGTTATTGGCTGAGAAAGGAATATCAACTGACCTGCTGGCGTCGTTCACGCCGGGCGAGGAAATACCGTTTCTGACGATGGAGCAGTCGGCGCATAACTGCGACCTATTCGCAAAATCTTTTTGGGAACACCCTGCCTTGAAAATGCGTGAGGTTCACGAAATCGTCAAAAAGCACCGCGACCACAGGGATTATTCGAGTATGCCGAGCCATGTCAAAATGGATTTTCACCGCAGTTATTATCATACCCGCGCAAAAATAAAAGTTGAGCCTATCATCACGGGCGAGGGAGATAACGGGGAAGTCGTTTACGCGCCGTATGAGCCGAACGACTTCGCGGAAGTGGAAACGCGAATATGGTTCGACGGGTTTTTGAAACGGTTGAACGAAAAAGACAGAGAAATCATTCGGCTGCTCGAAGAAGGCTATACCCAAGAAGAAATCGCGGAAATGCTCGGTTACAGCAACCACAGCGGCGTATGCAAACGAATTAAGTTTATCAGAAAGGATTTTGAAAAGTTCAGAAAAGAGGAAGGATAACGAGCTGTCAACAGTAAAAAGTTGGCGGCTTTTCTTATGCAAAGGTGTCGTAAAACGCGACGCCTTTTTTGTATATTTCAAAAATGAAAGAGAGGATGATTATTTGAATAATAATTTAACAGCGCAACAATCAATCACTGAAACGGCGGCGAGTGCCGCGGCTATTTCCGAAACGACTTCCAAAGATTCACCACCCGATAAACCCGTGACAATGATAAAACGTATAGGCTCAACGACTTATCAGGTTTCGGTTCATTTCAGCAAAACCAGTACGGAAACCATCAGCGATAAAATATCAAGGTTGATAAAAAATGAAGCGGACAGCGGAAAGGCAGCGGTGTAAATGAAAATATATTGTAAAATTTTAATCTGGGCGGTCACAAACCGCTCTTTTTGTGGTATAATGGCATTGCTACAGATGAGTCGTATGCCTGAAGGGAGTTCATTATGAACAACAGGCAAACGGTTAATCCGAATACACAAAACTTGACTATCCTTTACGAAAGACTCAGCCGCGACGACGGCGACAAAGCGGAGAGCGACAGTATCGTTCATCAGCGTATGCTTTTGGAGGAATACGCAATCCGAAACTCACTAACACCGTTCGTCCATATAAGCGACGACGGCTACAGCGGAACAAATTGGGAACGCCCCGGCTGGCAGGAATTAATCGCAAAGGTAGAAGCTGATGAAGTAGCTTGTATCTGCATAAAAGATTCCAGTCGCATGGGGCGCGACTACATCAATGTCGGGCTGTACCGCAATATGTTCCGTGAAAAAGGCGTTCGGCTGATTGCGGTAAATGACGGGTTCGATAGTAACCGTGGGGACGACGATTTTACCCCGTTCAGAGATATAATTTCGGAAATGTACGCCAAAGACACATCGCGTAAAATCAAATCCGTAATAAAAGCGAACGGCAACAAAGGCAAGCGTTTGACAAACGCTCCGATTTACGGTTACAGGCTCGACCCGAACGATAAAACCAAATGGATAATCGACGAGGAATCTTCCGAAATTGTCCGCAGGATTTTCCGCATGACGATTGAGGGAATCGGTCCGCATACGCTCGCTAAAATCCTCGCATCCGAAAAGATAGAACGCCCGTCATACTATCAAACGAAACGTAGCATTGTAGACTTGAAACATCACGGCGGCGATGACGTTATGTATGACTGGAATACAAAGACCGTCACCGACATAATAGCCAAGCAGGAATATATGGGGAATACGGTTAATTTCCGTTCAAGCAAAATCTCATTCAAAGACAAGCGAAGGACGCAATACCCGCAGGAAGAATGGAAGATTTTCGAGAATACTCACCCCGAAATCGTAGACGCTGAAACATGGAAATTAGCGCAGAAGTGCCGCGAAACCAAACGCCGCCCAACGCCAAATTCAATGGGCGAGGCTAACCCTCTTACGGGTCTGATGTACTGCGCGGACTGCAATAATAAAATGTACAATCACCGCGAAGCGGCTAACGGCAAAATGTATTACCACAAGCAGTTAGGAAAATCCTATCCCCGTTCGGCTCGTGACGTTTATTACTGTTCGGCGTATTCAAACAAGGCAAGCAGTTTGCGGATTGCACCGTGTACCCAGCATTTTATCCGCACCGCCGCCGTTCGGGAAATACTGCTTGACACCATCAAAAACGTCAGCGGATATGTGCGGGAAAACGAAGCGGAGTTTGTCAGACAAGTCAGGGAAACGTCCGAGATACGGCAAGCGTCGGCGGCGAAATCAAGCAGAAAGCTGCTTGCGAAAAATGAAAAGCGACACGCCGAACTCGATGTAATAATAAGCAAGTTATATGAAGATAATACGATAGGAAAAATCCCCGACGCTCGTTTTGAAACCCTGCTTATTGGATATGAAAAAGAGCAGTCGGAACTCACAGCCCAAATCGCCGAAATGCAGAAGCAAATCAACGAATTTGACGCGGACAGCGTGAGGACGGACAAGTTTATCGAAATCGCAAAACGCTATACTGATTTTTCAGAGTTGACCACGCCGATGATACACGAATTTGTGGAGCGGATAGTCGTACACGAAGCCGATAAATCCGACGGTGGGCGTTTTCAAAAGGTGGATATTTACCTTAACTTTATCGGCAAATTCGATGTGCCGCTCCCCGAACCCACGGCGGAGGAAATCGCGGCGTTTGAGAAACTGCAAACCCGCAGGAAGAAAAAGCGCGAAGCGTTCCGCCGCCACATTGATAAACGGCAGCGGGAAATGGAACAGGAGAATTTAGCGCAAGTATTATAAATTAAATTTACCGCATGGGCGGCTTACTCATTACCGAGTGAGCCGCCTTTTTGCGTTAAAAATAAAAAACTATAAAGGAGATTTTACACATGGCAAAATCAAAAGTAGAAAAAATGTCGGACATCGACAAACAAATCGAAGACCTTCAAAACCAGAAAAAGGAACTCCAAAAACAGCACAATAATGATGAGCGCAAGGCAAGGACGAACCGCCTCTGCAAGCGCGGCGGGATTGTCGAAAAACTGTTACCCGACCTCATCGAATTTACCGACGGACAGTTTGACACATTTTTAGAAAAAACCTTACTCACTCCGCACACGCGCCGGGTAATTTCCGAAATAAAAGCGCAGGGCGGCGAAATCGCCGCAGTAAACCCGCAGGAATCAAACGAACAGCTTAACTCCGCTCCTGCGGAAAAAGCCGTTGAACCGCCGCAGAATACCGGCGAAACTTCGCCCGACGTTTCGGGCGAAAACGCAGAGGACAAGGGCTAACGCCCTTTCCCTTGCGTTAGCAAGGGCGCACTTATATACCACATGAATGTGGTATGTGCGGTCTGCCGACGGCGTTTTTGACCTATCGGTCAAAAAGGAAACGCGGGGAACTGCTTCCCCCGTACCCCCTTGCATACATGGCGGCAAGCGTTATTCCGAAATCGGGAATAACATTTGCCGCCATGCTTATATTTACCGCAATCAAAAAGGAGTGTGATTCATGGCGATATATCATCTCAGCATACAGGTTTTTAGCAGAGGAAAAGGCGCGTCGGCTGTTGCGAAAGCCGCATACAGAGCGGGCGAGCTTCTAAAAAATGAATACGACGGACTTACCCACGACTATACGAGAAAAGGCGGCGTGGTGTATAAAGAAATTCTGCTGCCCGCTCACGCTCCCGCCGAATACGCTGACCGCGCCGTTCTCTGGAACGCGGTTGAGAAAATCGAAAAAGCATCAAACTCGCAGCTTGCGCGGGAAATTGAGCTTGCCCTGCCTGTGGAATTGCCGCGGGAGCAGAGTATAAATCTCGTCCGCGAGTATGTAAAACGCAATTTTGTTGAACAGGGTATGTGCGCCGACCTTTGCGTACACGACACAGAAACAGGAAATCCCCACGCACACATCATGCTGACAATGCGCCCGTTCAACGAGGACGGAACTTGGGGCGGCAAACAGAAGAAAGAGTATATTCTCGATAAAGACGGCAATAAAATCTATGATAAAAACAAGCGGCAGTATAAATGCAAATCCATACCGTCAACAGACTGGAATGAGCATAGCAAAGCTGAAGATTGGCGGGCGGCATGGGCTGAAGCTGTAAACGCCGCTTTTGAAACGCAGGGCATCGCGGAACGAATCGACCATCGTTCATTTGAGCGACAGGGCATCGACTTAATCCCGACCGTTCACATGGGCGTGGCGGCTACGCAGATGGAGCGGAAAGAAATCCGCACCGAACGCGGCGACAAGAACCGCGAAATCGTTGAACTCAATAATCAATTAAAACAGATAAACGCCCGAATTGCCAAGTTAGAAAAATCGCTGAAAGAAGAACGGGCGGACACATCGCTTACCATGTACGAAATCTTCTGCGAAATTGCGAACCGTCCCGCCGACCGCACACAAAAACAACGGGTAGACGACATCAAACTCGCGTCGCAGACCGTTATGTTCATGGATAAATATAACCTCAGAACTTTCGCGGATATGTCGGCGGCTGTAACAA
>Ga0082212_10005479_pt1 | contig 17286 bp, 17 predicted proteins | sample TergutNt197P3_FD_71548 | JGI IMG/M metagenome (GOLD analysis project Ga0082212, IMG submission 71548) | Neocapritermes taracua P3 segment gut microbial communities from Petit-Saut dam, French Guiana - Nt197 P3 | ecosystem: Host-associated > Arthropoda: Insects > Digestive system > Gut ... | reverse complement strand
AGAGTTTGATATTTCAGACCTCGCAACAAACCCTCTGAGAGAGCATCCACAACTCTTTTTTGGTCCTCAGAGGGTTTAAAGGGAGATATGACTTTAAATTTCGGCATTATTTTTGCCGTGAAGCGCGCTTCGCTTTTTCTTTAAGGCCCTTCTCTTTAAGTTCATATACAACCGTACATTCATTGGATTCCGGATTAAAGGTCTTACTCAATACTGATCCGCCCCTTACAAAAGCCGAAAAACGTACGCCATCTTTATGAAAGTCCGTTACAGAACTGCTTCCGGCTTCACCGAGAGTAACGGCGGCTATTGCCATTGCGTTAAGTCTGGCTGCCCGGCAAGCCTTCTCTGTCCTTAGTACTACGGATTCTTCAAGGTCGTCGCTTTCTTCAACTGTACCGTTTGCCGTTATTCTAAGAGTGTTGGCATCGTACCATTCGGTGTTTGCGGTATCACGGCAGGAAAGCACAAAAAAACACAATAACGCAAGAATACAATTTCTTTTCATAATTTTCTCCCTTCGTATAGCAACAAAAAAAGCGGCATTGCCGCTTTTTTTGTCTTACTTTATTCCTGTCTACTTGATGTCGCTTGACTGAACTTTCTTTTTGAGGCCCTTTGCCTGCACCTGATAGATAACTTCGCAGTTATCTTCATCGTCATAGGTCTCCTTTATTACGGAACCGCCTCTTATAGCGCCCTGAACTTCCTGAGCTACGGCTATGCCGGTAAGTTCAAAATCCTGCATTCCGGCAGCGCCTTCAACTTTAGCGCCCGTAAATTTTTCAAGCACCTGATACTGCGCAGCTATTATGGCAGCGCGTTTGGCTGTCTGCCTTCTTTGAACCTTGTTTGTATAACCTTGTTTAGCAACAGCTGCGGCTGTCGTCTGGTATGTGTTATCATCGATCCAACCTTCAGACTTATAGCTATCGCCTTTAACCATTCCACCTATTCCGCCGCCGCCGCAGCCTGTAAAGACCAGAATGGCTACTGACATCATGATGAAGCCAATCGCTTTTTTCATTTTAGAATCCTCCTTTCCCTGTTCTATAACAGGCAATGTTTAATAAAGACTTAATCGCGGGCACTCTATTAATGAAACAATAAAAGTCAATATAAAAAATACTTTTTTTTATTTAAAAAAAATCCATTTAAATGAAAAATTTTACAACCCTGGATATTATCGCCGCAGTCAGCGCAGATAAAATACCGGCTGCGAATATGACCTTTTGGTCAAACCAGGGCATTTGAGGATCTTTGCGCCGGAAAAAGGCGATAAAAATTTTTCCATACACGACTAAGGCCGCGCAAAAAACCATCATTTTTATAATGCCGCGCGCTATTAAATCCATTTACAAAGTTTCCCGCAATTTATATTTTCGCGTCGAATCCGGCATTTTTCACGGCCTTGACCACAGCGTCCTTAATAGAGGCGTCTCCTTTTATGTAAGCCTTTTTTTCGTCAAGTTTTACTTCCACGCCGCTCACCCCTGGAACGCCCTTTATGGCTTCGGCTACCGCTGCAGAACAATGCGAGCAGTTCATGCCTTTTATATCAGCGCTAAAATCAAATTTTTCGTTCATGATAATCCTCCGGTTGGGTCATTTCGTTTAAACATGGCTGTTATTTTTGGCAAGTTTTAATCCTAACGTTTTATTTTGCCAGCATAAATTTTGCCGGTGCCGGGGTCAGAGCCAAAAGTCTCAATACACTATTGTCAGAACTATGATTTTTTTGATTAAATTACTGTGTACTGTACGTTCGGGTTTAGCAAAAAAATCGAAAACACAAAAAATTTTTCATCTGTCGTCATGCTTGTTCGTTTACTCTATATAAAGCATAATTTGAGGTAAACTAAAATGAAAGCAAAGAGGCAATATAAAGACGGTCTTCTCAGAAGCATCTTTAACGATAAAAGCCGTCTTCTTGAACTGTATAACGCTATCGAAGGAACGTCTTATAAAGACGAATCAATTATAGAGATAAACACGCTCAATGATGCGCTCTTCACTGCCGTTAAAAATGACATTTCTTTTACCGTAAACAATGAAATGGTGATACTCATTGAGCATCAATCAACTATAAACGAAAATATGCCGTTAAGGATGCTATCGTATATAACCCGCATTTATGAAAAGATGACAGATAAAAGAATATATAATAAGTCCGTGGTAAAAATAGCGGAACCAAAATTTATAGTCTTGTACAACGGGAAAGAGCCTTATCCCAAAGAAAAATTTTTAAGATTGTCCGACGCCTTTAAAAAAACCGATAAAAATGGCTTGATATCTCTTGACTTAATAGTAAGAATGTTGAATATTAACAAAGGATGCAATCCCGCTTTGGAACGCGGGAGCAAGACGTTAGACGGTTACGCGATTTTTATTGAGAAAGTAAGGGAGTATGAGAAGAAACTCCCTTTAGAAGAAGCGGTAAAATCAGCCGTTACGTATTGCATAGAAAACGGCATATTAGAAGATTATTTTAGGCAAAATTTATCGGAGGTTGTGGATATGGTGATAACACTTGAATATAATCTAAAAGACGCGATTGAGGCTGCCCGCGAAGAAGGCATGGAAGAAGGCAAGAAAGAAGTCCAAAGCTATGTACTGGAACTTATGGCGCAGGGATTGAGTTATGAAGAAATTAAAAAGAAAATAGAGGAAGTGTCCTAAAAAAATTAAATCGGGCTGCCGGACAGAATGTCCCAATGCCAGCGCGTGACATGAGGTCACAAAAGGCGTCTGCCATCCGACCCTACGAATTGGTTGCAATTTGCGAATCCGCATACGCAAAAAAAATTCATCATCCGCCGCCCTCATTCGTTTACCTTATATGGCAAGCAAACAAACGCAAATAGAAAACATGATATACGAAATTCGCGGGCAAAAGGTCATGCTCGATGCTGACTTAGCTAAAATTTATCAGGTGGAAACAAAACGCCTAAACGAAGCGGTTAAACGTAATATAGATCGCTTCCCGTCTGAATTTATGTTTCAATTGACCCAAATTGAATATGATAACTTGAGGTCGCAATTTGCGACCTCAAGTTGGGGCGGCAGCAGATATTTGCCGCTTGCCTTTACCGAACATGGCATTATAATGCTCTCTTCAGTCTTGAACAGCAAAATCGCTACACAAATAAATATATTGGTCATCAAGGCTTTTATAGATATGCGGCGTTATATCGCCAGACCGGTTCGTGAAAAATTAGACAATGTAGAAAAAATCCTGATGTTACATATAGATGATACAAGCCGCAATTTTAAAAAGCAGGCCGCAATAATCAACAAAATTATAGCCAACCTGAATAATCTGATTGAAAGCCCGCCTAAACCAAAACAAAAAATCGGTTTTGATTCAAATCAAGAAAGACCAAGACGTAAATAATGGTTCACACAAAAGCCACGCGTCGGCATTGAGACATCCTGTCCGGCAGCGATCCGTCCCCATTCGGGCGGCTTATTGGCCGCTGAATATCTCTTCCATACTCAGTCTTTCTTTTTTCAGGTACGCCGGGAAGAGTTTTACAAATTCAAGATTAAGATATGCCAGCGCGGAATTTATTTTCTCCATATCTATAAACATAGAGCTGTCTATATTATCGACAGAGGTAAAATTCTTTTCGCAGAGCGACAATTCAAAATTCCCTGCGTCATTATACAAAAGAGGGTAACCGTGAGTGCGGCATATTATAGGGCGCGCGCTATAAACCGAACAAAGGCCGTTTGCGAGAAAAACACAGCGCCCGTTCTCCTCCGGCAGCGGCCGGCCCGAGCCGCCTTCCTTTATGCCGAAGGCCTCTAAAGGAAAAAGGGATATTCCGGCTTCGCAGCATGAGGAACATCCTATATGGCAGGTAATGCCGCCGCCTGAGGCTTTTGTTATTTTTTCGCATAGCGCGTCAATAGAGGAGAGCAGTTTTTTATATTTTGCGAGTATTTGGGCGGCGTCCTCTGTCATATTACATCGCCTATGAGGATATTGTTTTGGTCTGAAAATTTTGTACGCACCTTAAAAAATTCGTTCTGCCGAAGCGCCGCGCTTGTTTCTACAGGGACATAGTATTCGTTGAATCCGCGGGATTTTCCGTTTTTCACCCTTTCATTCAGGAAAACCGAGTCGGTGTTCTCGAACAACTTGTAGTACTCTTTTTTTTGCGCGATAGACTGTCTCAGGAGTATTTTACTTCGTTTGGATTTGATTTGTTCCGCGACATTATCGCTCATTTCAAAAGCCTTTGTTCCCGGGCGCGGCGAGTAACGGAATATGTGGACATGGGAAAATTCCGCATCCTTTACGAGACCGCGGGTAGCCTCGAAATCGGCGTCCGTTTCGCCCGGGAAACCCGCAATAACATCTGTTGTAAAATTAAACCTTGATATTTTTTTTCTTATTAGTTCGACCTTTTTCATATAGTCCTGAGGCGTATAGCGTCTGTTCATTTTTTCAAGTATGGAGGCGCTGCCGCTTTGCAGAGAAAGGCTCAGGTGTTTTACCATCTTGGGTGACTGAAGAATATCGGCTAACCGTTCGTCAACGGCAAGCGGGGATATGGATGACAAATGAAGGCGGAAATTTCCACGCAGTTCCAAAAGTTTTTCCAACAGATGGGGCAGTTTATATTCGCCCGATGAATAAGCGCCTATGCAGACTCCGGTAAGGAGAAATTCTTTGCAGCCGGTCTCGGCGAGGTAGTTTAATTCATCGACTATTAACGGGAGAGGCTTGCTTACCGGAGCGCCTCTCAGCAATGGTATTACGCAGTACGAACAAAAATTGCCGCACCCGTCCTGTATTTTTATGTTTATTCTGGTTTTCGACGAGCGTTCAGCCGGTTTAAAGGCAAAGCGCGAGGGGGCGCGCTCTTCTATATTTTCGAAAAGACTCCAATCGGATACGATATCAGGAATAAGGTATTTGTAGTCGTTCGAGATATAATATACGTTGCCTTCCCTGCGTTCTTTTCCTGCGCCGCACCCTGCGAGGATTATTTTTATACCGGCGTTGAGGCGCGTTTGCCTCACGGCTTGGTACAGAAGCTGCCGCGTTTTGCGTTCGCTTGCGCCTGTTACGGCGCATGAGTTTATTATATGCAGTTCGGCGTTGTCCCTGTCCGTAAGTTCATGTCCGGCCTTTTGAAGAGTTGAAGATAAAGATTCTGTCTCGGAGGCATTGAGGCGGCAACCGAGCTGTGTAATGGCGAATTTCATTTTATGTTAAACGGATTTTATTTGTAATATTTTTTTAAGAGAAAATACGGAGTAATACTTGGTTGTCAAGATTTTCTTTAAAATTTTTGCGAGGCGATAGCTTCGCAAAATGCAACAGACGCGCGGATTGCAACCCGTTCGTAGGGGACGCCGCCTGATGACCCTCAAAGTTTCCGTTTTACGAGGTATATTTCAAAGACCAACCTTAAAAAAGAGTTGTTATTTTAAAATAATATATGATGATGTCTCATATTATAAAAAGGAAATACTTCATGGCTTGTACGGTTGTAATAGGGTCGCAGTGGGGCGACGAGGGCAAAGCAAAAATGATCGACTATTTTACCCGGGACGCCGATGTTGTTGTCCGTTATCAGGGCGGCGCGAATGCCGGTCATACCGTGGTCGTAAACGGGAAAAAGTATATATTTCATTTGGTTCCGTCCGGAATACTGCATGAAAATAAAATGTGCGTCATAGGCAACGGGCTTGCTCTTGACCCGATTCAGCTTCTTGAAGAAATGAATAAGCTGGAGCTTGAAGGCATTGAAGTAAAAAAACGCCTGCTCATATCAGATGCGGCGCATTTGATACTGCCTTACCATAAAGTATTAGACAGCGTGATGGAAGAGTTACGAGAAAACAAACTGGGCACAACCCACCGCGGGATAGGCCCCTGTTATTCAGACAAATGCCTCAGGATTGGAATAAGAACTGGAGACATCTTCGATAAAAATACTTTGAAAGAAAGACTTGAATTTGTTCTCAAACTCAAAAATCTCCAGCTTGAAAAAATTTTCAACAAACAGCCGTACAAATTAGAAGAAATAACCAATATATTAGATGCATTCAGGGAAAAAACAGGCGGTATGATTACCAATACCGAAGACTACCTTCATTCGGCAATCAAAGACGGAAAAAAAATAATCCTTGAAGGAGCTCAAGGCTACGGCCTTGATATAGACCATGGGACATACCCGTTTGTAACGTCATCGAGCCCCACGATAGGCGGCGCGCTTTTGGGCGCCGGTATCAATTCTTTTGATGTAGATCACGTCATAGGCATAGTAAAATCATATACTACGCGCGTCGGCGAAGGGCCGTTCCCAACCGAAGATAAAGGCAACGACGGCGACAGACTGCGCGTAAACGGCAAAGAGTTCGGCTCCACAACAGGCAGACCGAGACGTTGCGGCTGGTTCGACATTGAATTTTTGAAGCACTCATGCCGCATCAATGGTTTCACAAGTCTCGCTCTTACCAAACTTGACGTACTCAGCGGTTTCAAAAAAATAAAAGTCGCTGTGGGCTACGAGTATAAAGGGAAAAAATCCACTTACCGCCACTCCTTAATAGATAACGCCAAACCGGTCTATGAAGAACTTGACGGCTGGCAGGAAGACCTGTCAAAAGCAAAGACATTTGAAAGCCTGCCAACAAAAGCTAAAAGCTATGTGCGCTTTCTTGAAAAAAACATCGGCGTCAAAATAAATGTGGTGTCGGTGGGGCCTGAAAGAGAAATGACTTTCCCCATATAGTACTTTTGAATAAATTTGTTGACAGTGAAACGACTATTTTATATCTGGTACTAACTTTACCGAGCCGCTAGCTCAGTAGGTAGAGCAACGGCCTTTTAAGCCGTGGGTCTTGAGTTCGAATCTCAAGCGGCTCACAGACCCGAAAGGGAGATGTCCCCGTCGTCTAGGGGTCTAGGACACCGGGTTTTCATCCCGGCAACAGGGGTTCGAATCCCCTCGGGGATGCATAAGAAGGATTGTTTTATTTAATATAAATAAAACAATCCTTTTTTGTTTTACGGTAAATTAAGATATGGCAAAACTTACAGTATTTCCGGCAGAGCGGACAATGACCGTTCCCCAAGGACTGACAGTAATCAACGCCCTTGATGAAATGGGAATCGCAATAGATTCTCCCTGCGGCGGGCGCGGAATCTGCGGCAAGTGCCTCGTGAAAGCAGGCGCCTCGTCAGGCCTGCCCGCCGAGGTTTTGGCCTGCCGCTGCGTTATTGAAGACGACCTTGTTCTTGAACTGCCGGCGAAAAATACGGCCAAAATAAATATCGCGCCGTCTATTGAAAACGAAACGCGGTTTGCTTTCGCCGTCGATATAGGAACCACGAGCGTTGAAATATCCATGCTGGGTCTTGACTCGGGCAAAAGCGTCGCGCAGGCATCCTTCATGAATCCGCAGAGGCGTTACGGCTACGACGTAATATCAAGAATAGCCGCAACGAAAAATTCAAGCAGCCGCGCTCAAATGACAGATTCCATAAGGCTGTCGATTATGGATACAATAGACGCTATACTTAAAAAAACAGGCGTCCCGCGCAAGGCAGTAGAGCGCGCCGCCCTGTCCGGCAATACGGTCATGACATACCTCTTTGCCGGACTTGACGTTGCGCCTCTCGGGGTTTACCCGTATAAACTTGAATATACCGATTTTGAAGAAATACCCGCGCCACAGGCAGGGCTCGATTTACCCAAAGCCTCAATATTTTTGGCGCCGCCGGCCTCGGCTTTCATAGGGGGGGATATTACAGGCGCTCTCGCGCTCATCAATTATATGGACGTCAAAGAAGGCCTCTTTTTCGCCGACATAGGAACCAACGGAGAGATGTTCCTCAAAGACGGCAACAGCATACTCGCGGTCTCATGCGCGATGGGGCCCGCGCTGGAAGGCATGAACATATCAATGGGAATGACCGCCTCCGAAGGCGCCGTGGCTCACGCGGCCTTACACGCCGGCGTCATCCTTGTAGAGACAATCGGCGGCGGAGCCCCAACCGGTTTTGCCGGAACAGGAATTATAGACATTGTATCGCTCTTACTCAAATCAGGACTTATACGCAAAGACGGCGCCTTCAATAACGCCGCCTTAAACTTCAGCAACGCCGGCTTTGCCGCCAACGGCTTCACCATCGGCGATAACCTCGCGCTGAGCCAGAACGATGTACGCGCTATTCAGCTTGCCAAGGCCGCCTGTTTAAGCGGCGCGTTAATACTCCTGCGCGAGGCGGCCCTAACACCGGACGAAATCGGACTCTTAATAATCGCCGGCTCGCTCGGCGCTAATTTGAATATTGCCAATTTTAAGACGCTCGGTTTTTTGCCTTCTTTTTCAAAGGCAAAAAACCTTATTACCGGAAACACAAGCCTTGCCGCGGCAGCGCGCTCTTGTCTTGACCCGTCTTTTCGCGCTGAAATCAAAAGGCTCAAAAATATGATACGGGTTATCGAGCCGGCCGCGGTCCCTGACTTTGACGAAATATTTCTGAGGAGTTCGGAATTCTAATAGAATTGACGCAAAAGGCCTGCATGCTCTGTTAGCGTCTTATTCTGAACTATTCTTTTAAAGCACATCCCCCCTCGCAGCCTTACTCAATGGCTTGAATAATTTCCTGAAAAAAGAAGCGCATTTTTGCTTGCCAAGAGATGTCTTGTTATGCTACTTTTGATTAATGAAAAAAATTATTATAATTTTTTTTCTCGTATTATATGCTTTACCCCCGGCATTTGCGGAAGAACAGAATAGTTTTAGCTGGTTTTGGTTTTTATACGAAAAAGAATATACTCAAACGAACGGCGCTTTTTTTACCGTAAGACCTTTCTATACGGAACATATAACATCCGGCCGTCGTTTTGACGCGTCGCTCATGCCGCTTTTTTTCTGGCGTTATAAAACAGAAAAACAAAGTCAAACCAAAGGTTTTTTCACTTTCTATAATTCGACCGACTATACTCATCCTGATCATCATACGGAGAGCGATGTTGTCGCTTTTCCTTTTTTGTTTTACGGGCGCGACACTACCGGTAAACCGAGGGATAATTACATTTTAATATGGCCTTTCGGAGGGACTCTAAACGGAAAGATCGGTTATGAGAAGGTTTCGGCTGCGGTTTTTCCGGGATTTTTGCTGTTTTTCTTCTTCCCTCCGTCGCAAATTATGAGCCTTACGACCGCTGTCTATATAGTTCTTTCCATGCTTCCGGTTTATTCTTCGTGGTCGCGCGAGGATTACAAGGCTTTCGGCCTGTTTTGGCCGCTTTTTATGCGCGGCAAGAGTTCCGCGAGGGACGATATTCGTATTTTGCCTTTTTACGCGCATAAAAAGAAAACGGATTTTTACAAAAGGTATTCCTTTCTTGTGCTGTTTAACTACTCGGAAGAATATTATTCAACAGATACGAGGAAGCTGTTTTTTTTCTTTCCGTTTTTTGGCAGAAAATGGAGCGACTCGGGGAGGATTTCGGCATGGACATTTTTGTGGCCTTTTTTTTCGTGGGGGCGCGACGAAAAGCAAAAAAGCTATATGTACAATCTTCCGTGGCCCCTTGTGCAAATTGAGGATACCGAAACGCCGAAAAGAAAAAAAAGAATATTTTTCCCTTTTTACGGCGAATACGTTCACGGGAAAAATAGTACTTTATTTATAACCCCCCTTTTTTTCAAACTTTCAAAAAAAGGCGTAATGTTTGATTCGACCTATTACACAAATTTAATCATTGTCTGGTGGCGCAAACGGGATTACCATGTCAGCGACGCGCGGCACGGAGAAAGGTGGCGTTATTTCAAGATATGGCCGCTTTTTAGTATAGAATATGATGACAGGAAAAATTTTTCCTTTAATACGCTCTCGCTGCTTCCTTTCAGGGATGAGGAAGGCTATGAAAAATTATATGAGCCGCTCTGGACTCTTCTTGAATATAAGCGTTTTTCTTCCGGCGAGAGAAGGTTTGGGATATTGATGCGCACATATTATCAGCGTTGGGGCGGCGATTTTTTTCAGAACGGAATACCTTTTATTTTTTCGTATAACAGGATTATGGATAGAATAGTCAATTTTTCATTTTTATTTTCAATGTTTGGTTACAAAATGGAGAAAAACGGCTGTTTTTTACGCCTGTTTTGGATTCCTTTGCGCGTTTCGGACGCTGACCCAGAAATATCCGAACGGCTTGCCGCCGCAAAAAACACGGAAGAAAAAGAAAAACGGAAGAGAACGTCAGTCTCCGCCGTGAATGAGGCGCTGCGTGTGCGGGTAGAAACTCCAAATTCGTTTTATTTTTCGTATCGGATATTTTAATGGGTAAAAGAATTCAAAGTATTGAAAAATGGTTTTCAAATCTGGGGAGAGGATTTATTGCCGGAGTAGACTTCGCCGGATTTACCGCGCTTACATTTTTATCAGCTCTGTATTACATGAAAAATTCATGGAGCAAGCGGCATGATATTTTGTTTCAGATGTACAATGCCGGAGTTAAAACGTTTCCGGTCGTGTCCATAGTGGCCCTCTTTACGGGAATGGTTTTGTCGATTCAGCTTGGCGTTGAGATGAGGGTTTTTCAACAGCAAAATCTTGTGGGGCATGCCATCATGTCCGTACTTACGCGCGAGATGGGGCCCTTTATGGCCGGCATAATACTCATTGCTTCTATGGGCGCTTCTATGGCTGCCGAAATAGGTACCATGAAGGTCTCGGAAGAAATCGACGCGCTTGAACTCATGTCTATAAGTCCGGTTAAGTTTCTTGTCATGCCGCGCGTAATTGCGATGATGCTTATGACGCCCATAGTATCGGTTTATATTATAACTATAGGCTCGATCGGCGCGGCTGTTGTGGCCAATACCCAGCTTGACGTTCCTTACAATATTTATTATTTTAACGCGATGCAGGGACTTCATCTGAAGGCTATCTATGTGGGTAGTTTCAAGGCGTTTATTTTCGGATTGCTTATCTCATCCATATCGTGCGCTTATGGATTAAAGGCCTCTAACGGCGCGTTAGGGGTAGGCAAGGGCACCAGAGATTCGGTCGTTGCCTCGTTTGTTATGGTTCTTGTGAGCGGGTATATCATAACATCTATTTTTTACGGAAGAAAGTGATGATAGAATTTGTTGATGTTTGTAAATCTTTCGCCGGGGTTCCTGTTTTAAAAGATTTGTCGTTTAAAATACGAAGCGGAGAAACCTTTGTAATAATAGGAATGTCGGGAACCGGAAAAACGGTTACGCTTAAAAACATATCAGGGCTTGAAGAGCCTGACAGCGGAGAGGTGCTTATAGACGGCGTTAGAATGAACGGCGCTTCGGCAAAGGTAAAGAAAAAATTAAGAAGCATGATGGGGATGGTTTTCCAATCCGGAGCAATGCTCAATTGGCTTCCCGTAGGCGAGAATATCGCTTTGCCGCTCAAGGAGAGAAGTCATGGTAAAATTTTTTCTCAATCAGAGATAGACAGCTTGGTTAGAGAAAAACTTGGAATTTTGGGATTGCACGATGCCATACATAAGATGCCTTCCGATATAAGCGGCGGTATGAAAAAAAGAGCCTGCCTCGCGAGGGTTTTGATCCGCAACCCCGATATTATTTTATATGATGAACCGACATCGGGCCTTGATCCGGTTATGTCGTCCCATATAAACGTTTTGATAAAAAAGATGCAGGCCGATTTTGGAGTTACCTCTGTAGTTGTAACGCATGATATGGAAAGCGCCTATTTTCTTGCCGACCGTATTGCTGTTCTTTATAAGGGCGAAATTATACAGTGTGGAAGCCCGGAAGAGATAAAAAATTCATCCAATCCGGTTGTCGCGCAATTTGTAAACGGAAAGATCGACGGCCCTATTGTCGTGAACTGATGCAAAATATTACTTGCTTTTTGAAGGCTTTGTACAAAAAGGTACGCAGACAAGGAGCGCCTTAGTAATAAATATGGAAGATTCAAACAACCTTATTCAAATCCGCAAAAACAAGATCGCAGAAATCAGGGATGTCATGGGAATAAATCCCTTCCCCTACAAATTTGATGTCAGCGATTATTCGAAGAACATCATAGAAAATTTCAACGAAGGAAACGAAGAAAAAGAAGTAAGCGTGGCGGGCCGCATTATGGCGATCAGAGCTATGGGCAAGGCTTCCTTTTGTTCGATTCAGGACAAGGAAGGAAGAATACAACTGTATATTTCTGAAAAGAACATCGGCGAAAAAGAGTATGCCGTATTCAAGATACTCGATATAGGCGATATCATAGGCGTAAGGGGCAATGTACAAAAGACAAAGACCGGAGAAATCACCATATTTGCCTCATCTTTTTCGCTGCTTACCAAGAGTATTCGCCCCATACCCATAGTCAAAGAAAAGGACGGGGAATTGTTTGACAGCTTTGCCGATAAAGAATTACGTTACCGCAACCGTCACGTAGACTTGATTGTTAGTCCCTCTGTAAAGGAAACTTTTGTAAAACGTATTAAGATAATTCGCCAAATAAAACAAATACTCGACGAAAAAGATTTTTATGAAGTTGAAACTCCCATACTTCAACCGATATACGGCGGAGCCGCGGCCTCGCCGTTTACGACGCACCATAACGCCCTTGACATGAAGCTGTATATGCGTATCTCGCTTGAACCGTACCTCAAGCGCCTTATTGTCGGCGGATTCGATCGTGTTTACGAAATAGGCAAATGTTTCAGGAACGAAGGGATTGACCGTATGCACAATCCCGAATTTACGCTTCTTGAACTTTACCAGTCTTACGCGGATTATGAGGATATGATGCGCATAACCGAGGAAATTTTCGAACGAACCGCGCTTGCCATAAACGGAAGCACAAAAGTAAATGTAGGGACAGAGATTGACCTGAAAACCCCCTGGAGACGCCTGAAAGTCGTTGACGGCCTTAAAGAGATGGCCGGTCTTGATGTCATGAATATGAGCGATGACGAGCTTGCCGGGGCGGTAAAGAAAAACGGCGGCGAACTCAAAGGTAATTTTAACAGAGGCCTTGCGATAGCTGAACTTTTTGAACTTCTAATTGAAGATAAACTGATTCAACCGACCTTTGTTACGCATCAGCCGGTTGAGACGACTCCTCTGTGCAAACCCGATTATGAGGATGAGCGTTTCTTGCAAAGATTTGAGCTTTTCATAAATGGCTCGGAATTTGCGAACGCTTACAGCGAATCAAACGACCCGGTATTTCAAAGAAAAACGCTTTATGAACAGTCGCTGCGCAGGGATGTGGATGAAGAGGCTCCTCCCATGGATGAAAATTTTGTTCAGGCGATTGAGACAGGGATGCCTCCTTCCGGGGGGCTTGGCATAGGCATTGACCGGCTTGTTTTGCTTTTGACAGGCGAGCCGTCGATAAGGGATGTTCTTTTGTTTCCCACAATGAAACCGGAGTAAACCATGAGCGCTATAAATCATTTTTCCAAAGGTTTTATTATAGGTGTGGCAAATATAATTCCCGGCGTTTCGGGGGGAACCTTGGCGCTGGTGCTTGGACTTTATGAAAGGCTTCTTGGCGCGATAAACAATATTTCGTTTTCGACAATTCTGGCGTTTCTGGGGTTTTTCAGGTTTAACGCAGAATCTCGGGAACGTTTTAAACTGGAAATGAAGAAAATTGATATTTTTTTTCTGATTCCTCTTGGCATTGGAGCCGTTGCCGCTATTGTTTCTCTCGCCAAATTTATGACATGGCTTCTGCTTGAATGGCATGACCCTACGTACGGATTTTTTTTCGGCTTGGTGTTTTTTTCCATATCGACTCCTTTTTTGCTTATTAAAAAAAGATCTTTGAGAGTCTTTGTTCTCGCGATAATTGGCGTAGCGCTTGTTGTAAGCCTTTCAATGTTTAATGGGGAAGCTACGAAAGAAAAGGCAAACAATAAAAACGTTTATGCGACAGAAGAAATTCAGCAATCGACAACTCATAAACCGGCAGAACGGGGTCTGTCTGTGGCAAGAGGCGTCTTTTTCTTTGTAAGCGGAGCTGTTTCGATATCGGCGATGGTACTTCCCGGTATCAGCGGTTCATTTATTCTGCTTTTAATGGGCGGGTATTTTGACATACTAAGGGCGATTACGGAACGTAATTGGCTCATCCTTATTTTATTTTGTTCGGGCTGCGCTGTAGGCCTTTTGCTATTTACAAGGCTGCTGGAATTTTTGCTTAAAAAATTTTACGACGAAACATTGGGTTTTTTGACCGGCCTTGTTATAGGCTCGCTGTGGGCAATCTGGCCGTTTAAATCATGGGAACTTGCCGGCGGCGAGAAGATATACCTTGACAATATTTTTCCGGCACAATTCGGGCAAAATGAAATTCTTACTCTCATTGCTTTTCTGGCAGGAGCCTTTCTTATTTTGCTTTTTTTAAGGTTAGAGAAAAAGACGGATTCTAAAAGTTTAGCAAAAGTCTAACGTATCATCTGCGGCAAGAACAGAACTGTTTTCGGAAAAACCATTATTAACAGCACCCCGATGAGGAGCGCTACAATAAACGGAACGACCCCTTTAAAAATAACCTCCAAAGGAACATTTCTCGCGATCCCGCTTACAACGTAAACGCTTACTCCTACCGGCGGGGTAAGGACGCCGATTTGTGTTACCATTGCTATGAGTACCCCAAACCAGATGGGATCGAATCCAAGGTGTGAAACTAACGGGTAAAATATAGGCACAGTCAGCATTATGAGCGCGAGCGAATCAATGAAACAGCCGCCTATTATATAAATCAGAACAATCATAAACATAATGAGGGTTGGCGGCATATTCATGGCTGATACCCATGAAGCTATATCGTATGGTATTCTTGATACGGCGAGAAAATGCCCAAAGATTGTCGCGCCCGCGACTATTACCATTATCATGCAGGTTGTGCGGGTCGTCTCGAAAAGAGATGTGACGAATTTCTCCCATGTCAGCATTTTACGCGCGGCGGCAATAATAATTGTCGTGAAAGCGCCTATGGCGCCGGCTTCCGTGGGGGTAAAAAAGCCCGAGAAAAGTCCGCCAAGAACAAGTATAAATATCAGTAATGTTTCAATAACGCCTTGCAGCGATTTAAATCTTTCTTTCCACGTTGCCTTCGGGCCTGCGGGGCCGAGGGATGGATTGATGCCGGCCCATATAAGGATTGCAGATACGAAAAGAAGCACAAGAATCGCTCCCGGAATAATTCCGGCCAAAAAGAGTTTGCCGATAGATTGTTCTGTCAAAATGCCGTAAACCATTAAGATAACGCTTGGAGGAATAAGTATCCCCAGGCTTCCGCCGGCGGCCACAACTCCGGTAGCCAAATTTGGTTTGTAGTTATATCTTTTCATTTCCGGCAGAGTGGCGGCAGCCATTGTAGCGGCAGTAGCGGTGGTAGAGCCGCATACGGCCGAAAAAGCCGCACAGGCGCCTACAGCGGCTATGGCAAGGCCGCCCGGAAGGTGGCCTATAAACTTGTAGGCCGCATCAAAGAGGCGGCTGCTTATGCCCGAATGAAAAGACACCTGCCCCATCAGTACAAAAAGAGGTATTACCGTAAGTTCATGAGAACTGAAAACGCTGAAAAAATCTTTGGCCAAAAGACTTAAGGCCGCGTTTCCCGTACGTATGGCCGCAAATCCGGCAATGCCTATAATTGCCATTAAAAATCCTATAGGCATTCTTGAAAAAATAAGTATGAAAAGGGCGGCAATGCCTATTATTCCTATTGTCGTAGCGCTCATTCCGGATCGGCTCCTCTTAATGTCCGCATTCCCTCAACTAAAAGCACAAAACATAGAAGAAAGGAGCCTAGTGTCAGCCCGAGAATAAAAGGGTAGATATTAATCTGCAATGTCGGCGAAACCTCGCCGGCCTTTTTAAGCTGTATGGCGTAGAGAAAACTTTGCCATGTCAATATGCCGAAAAGCGTTAAGGCAATGCAGGAATTTATAAACTTTATTATGCGCTGTTTCGAGAATGAGAAACGCTGGATTAAAAAATCTACCGAGATATGTCCTTTTTGCAGCGAGGTGTATCCAAGCGAAAAGGATATTGCCAAGGTACCGCAAAGACCGATTAAATCGTAAGCCCCTGTTATGGAAACCCTGAAAATCCGGAGTATTACCTCAAGACTTGTCAAAAGCATTATGAATACAATAGAGACAGCGGCAATTACGTTACCCATGCCCGCAATTTTGGCAATTATTTTCTCAAACTTTATCATTAAGAATTACTTGTTGTGTTTTGCTAACTGACTTTTCAGGTTAGCGACAGCTTGGTCGCCGTCGAAATTCTTCTTTTTCGACTCATTAATATAATTGGTTATTACCGGTTCTACGGCAGCCGCCCATTTCGAGTTCTCTTCGCTTGAAAGTTCGATTATTTCATTTCCAAGGTTTTTTACATAAACTCTGGCGTCGTTATCGGCGGTATCCCAAGCCTTGCCGTGAATGTCGATCCATTCATTGCTTACTTCAGTAAATACTTTCTTTATATCATCAGGCAGGCTGTTCCATTTGTTGAGGTTCATTACAACAAACATAGTAGTTGTGTAGCCTATACTCTTACAATCGGTTGTGTATTTAACAACCTCGGCCTGTCTCCAATCTTTGAGCGTTTCTATAGGGGTAAAAGTTCCCTCCACAAGCCCTCTTTGTAAAGATTCGTATGTAGCGCCTTGGGACATAGCAACCGGAACTCCGCCGAGAACCTCGACTACCTTGGCGCTCAATCCGGTGGAGCGTATTTTTTGTCCTTTAATGCCTTCAAGTTTTTCTACCGGTTTTTTTGTATGCAAAATTCCGGGGCCATGCGCATGCAGGTAGAGTACCTTTACATCTTTCAGTTCGTCCGGCTGAAGAGCTTTGCAATATTCGTTCACGGTTCTTGTCGCGGCAAATCCATTGATATAGCCGAGCGGAAGGTCAGCGGCTTCCATTACCGGGAAACGTCCTCTCGTGTATGAAAAGCATGACATTCCTAAGTCAGAGAGTCCGCTTACAACGCCGTCGTAACATTTGTCCGCGTTGGTAAGCGTTCCGCCGGGAAATATGTTGATTTTTACGGCATTGTCGGTTCTTTTTGATATTTCGGCCGCCCAGTTTTCAGCCACTTTTGTCTGTGTATGTGTAGGCGGAAAGAAAATGCTGTAAGAAAGTTCGTAATAACCGGCCGGCTCTTTTTTACATGAAAGATAAAAAACGGTCATTGTAAGAACAGCAATAAGAAAAAGTGTTGTTTTTTTCATGACGAATCCCCTTTGTTTTAATTTATTGGTTGCCAGCCGAT
>Ga0082212_10005478_pt1 | contig 17287 bp, 11 predicted proteins | sample TergutNt197P3_FD_71548 | JGI IMG/M metagenome (GOLD analysis project Ga0082212, IMG submission 71548) | Neocapritermes taracua P3 segment gut microbial communities from Petit-Saut dam, French Guiana - Nt197 P3 | ecosystem: Host-associated > Arthropoda: Insects > Digestive system > Gut ... | reverse complement strand
ATATAAAAATAATCCTACATAGGAGATGAAAAAAATGAACAGAATGACAAAAATAAGCATATCAAAAGATACAGAGGCATTGTGTGAGTTAATCGCGCGAGGTCATGAAAGACGCAAAAAAGCTTTTGAAAACAAGCGACTGGATATCATTTATTCCCATTCATCAGGATTTGAAGGCGCGGTCGGCGGTTCAAAAAGTGCAGGGACAATAAGCGACCCGAGCGCAGTTAAAGCCGAGCGGCTTGAACGGCTTGAAACAAGTCTTGACGCGAAGTTTCTCAAAGCGGTGGAACAGTCGCTGGTATTGTTAGGCGCCGATGTTTCGCGTGAATCCCGCGAGAAACTGCGTAAAGCGGTTTTATTAAATTGTGAGAACGGACGGGAATACCCATACGAACTTCTGAATATCGACGAGTTTTCACGGCGAGGGTTTTACCGCAGACGAAAAATGTTTATCACAGGGATTGGTATAGCGTTAGGGTTAGCGGATGAGCATTAAACAAAAAAAGGCGGATTCACATGAATCCGCCAAAAAATGTTCAATTACCCGACAATACCCGAACGCTCAACACCTTCAACAAAGTGTTTTTGCAGGAATATATACATAATCAATATCGGGGCAATCGACATCAAGCACCCTGCCTGAACCCAAACAATATACGAATCCGCTGTACCGATTTGCTGCCCGTTGTTTAAGAAAGCGGACATTGTAGACCACAGATTTTCGATAGCAAGCGCGATTGTCGGCGAACCCTCAATCAACATTCCCGAAACGTAGCTGTCATTCCAGTACCACACTACCGAGAATATAAACACGGTCAGGAACGACACAAACGCATTGGGTACCATAATCTTGACAAATGTTTGGAAAGGACCGCAGCCGTCAAGATACGCCGCGTCTTCAAGTTCTTTCGGAAGTCCTCTGAAAAACTGCCTGAACAACAGAATAAACAGCCCCGCTCGGATTCCGTTGACAAAGAACGCCATGATAAACATCGTAATGGGATTGTTAATGAGATTAAGCGATGTGCCGGTCGTCAAGTGAATCAGCCCGAAAATATCGAAGAATCTAAACTGCATAAACAGCGGAATAATAATAATCTGAACCGGAACTATCATCTGTAAAATAACCACTCCGAATAAAAAATTCCGTCCTTTGAATTTGAACCTCGCGAACCCGTATCCGGTCAGCGCGCAAGTAATGACCTGTACAATTGAACAGCCTACATTGATAAAGAATGTGTTAAAGAAAATAGATTTATAAAAAGGGATTTCACTGTTAGGCCCGTACTTTTCCTGAATCGCGGTGAATGTTTCCGAAAAGTTTTCAAGTCTTATGCTTTTAGGAATCCACATGGTTGACGGGTCCTGTGTTTCTAATTGAGGACGGATTGAATTTGTAAACATGAACAAAATCGGATAAAGAATAACAAAAGCTAATCCTATCAGAATTACATAGTTGAAGAAAGGCCAGACCGCCGAAGCAACTCTTCTGCCGAATAAATAACGGTAACGCTCCTTTTCCGATTCGGAATAGTTTTTATAATTCTTCAAAATCTGGAAATTTGAAATATGGTATTTTTTTCGCATTTCCTTATTTTTCTTGTCGATTTCCTTGATTTGCTTTTTGGTCAATACCTCTTTCGCATCGTCAACCGTATGAAAAATCGTAGTCCGAAACGCGCCGTAGCGTTCGTGATAATACTCGGCGTAACCATCGGGATATTCTCCGTTTTCTTCGTAATATTCCAAAGCGTATTGCTCATACTCGGTGTTAGTCATATTTTCGTTTGAACCGGTCATATTAAAAACTCATCCTTTCTTTGTTTGCGAATCAGTCTACTTGATAGAACACGAATCTTGACACGATTCCCACCACAATTGCCAGCGCGATTGCGATGATTCCGAAATAAATCCACGCCATCGCCGCACCATAGCCGAAGTTCTGATTCTGCCCGACTTGTGCCATGACCTGCCGCATAATAAAGTTGTTTGAATCGCTGAATGTATCTATAATCGTATAAATTAAATTCGCCAATATCATCGGACTGATGGTCGGGAACGTGATTTTCCAAAAGAATTCCCACGCAGTCGCGCCTTCCATTGACGCGGCTTCTTTCGCTGAGGTCGGAATTTGTTGTAAAGCCGAGAGGAAAATCAAGATTTGGATACCCGATTTCCACAAGAGGTTGAATATATCACTGGTGACGGTTCCGATAAAGGTAGTGAAATCCTCGCTCACGTTATATAATCCTAAGAATCGCATAAATCCGTCAACCATATCCGCTTGAAACATTGTTGAGAACTGGGCAGCGTCACCCGACGCCCCCTGCGAAGACATTGTACCGTTAATGACCATGATAACCGGGCCGGTCGCGATTAACACCGGGAAAAAGAAGATTGCCCTCATCAGCGTCCGCCCTTTGAATTTCTGGTTAAGTAATACCGCCACAAACAAACTGAAAATCAAAACCATAAGAACTTGCGGCACCATTTCACCTAAAGTCTGTACCAACCCGACCGAAAACTTTCCGTCAATTGTGAGGGCATATTTGAAATGACGGAAATTGTTCCACTCAAGGTGAATTCCGGCACTGTCCATACCGTATTCGGCAGCATTGTCATCGCTGACTAATGTTGTTTCACTGAAAGAATACTGAATCGACATGATTAACGGTCCTATGAATATCAAAATGACACCGATAATCCATATGCTGATGAATCCGTAACCGTACAGTCCCTTTTTACGCTCGTAAGAGAGTTTCGAGCCGGTGAAACTCGCAATTATGCGCCCGCGCTGTTCTGATGATGCTTTTAATTCCTCGCGCCGTTTCGCCGCGAACAACTCAATTTCTCTTTTCGCGGTCGGGTCGTCAGTTTTCGCTTTTTCCTTCGCTTCGGCTTTATCAATCTTTTGGAACGCTTTCGCCGTCGCCGCTTCATGTTGTTTTAACTTTTTTGCTCGGTATGCGTTGCGTTTTTGTTCCTGTTTTTCTTGAATCGCTTTGATTTGTTCAGGGGTCTTTTCTTTGCTGCCTTTTTTACTGTTGTTATCTTCCATTTAAGCTCCACCCCCTTTATAGTATGAATCCAAGTCTACCGGTTTGCCGTTGATTTTCAGTTCAAGCGTGTCGAGGTTTATATAAATTTTCTTTCCTCCCTCGAAAACCGTTTCATATTCGTCATCCGACAGCCGCTTATGGTCGGTTATACGTTGTCCCGCTACATCACCGATTAACTCTTTGAACATCTTGTAGGTAGCGACCGAATGACTTTCCCAGTCGGAAAATCCCGCGTAAAACTTCTTGTTATAAGGCGAATCGTTGAAATCGCCGGGACTTCCGTAAATAAACTCATAGTGAATGGGTGTCGCTGTCGAGAGTGCCGTTAAAGTCGTTACTTTTAGATTAGAACTCGCGTTAAACGGCTTTGTCGTACACGGAATCAACCCTTTAACCACCATCTGATAAAAAGGAATATCATAATCAAATATATCAAAGTTGGAAGAAACCATCGGAATATTGTTGATATATGAAACATAAGGCAGTGCGTACGCGTTTGCGGATTGCGCCATGATAGAGATACCCGCATCGTTCATTTTCTTGAACCCCTCGGTCAGAATCTGAACGGTGTCACGGCGGTTAAAGTAAATGCCGCCGGAGGAATTCTTTCTCGAAAAATCGCTGTAAAGCATCGAGGTTGCTTCGGCAAGGGAAATGGTGCTGACATTTTCTTGTTTCAGCGACGCGATTAAAGAATCAAAAACGCCTTCAAAATAATAGGGCGAGAGAATTGCCGATACTTTCTGTAACTTATCGGGAGTTCCGAATGCAAGTTCATATTTTTGCTGAATCGCACGAGACCGGGTTACTTCGCGCGGAGCGTGCCGCAGGGTGGAATACCCGTTTCCCGATTTTTGGAAATCCATGAACCCTATACTCGGATACAGTACAGAACCGCTTTGCTGAACATCCGACATTAACTTACCGAAACCGCTTTTACCGCCTAACATTCCGGAATATTTCAGGGAATCCGCCACTTTGCGCTTAATGCTCGCGGTGCTGAAATCGTTATAAATAATCGTCAGGTCATCAACGCCTTGAGACTTCAGGGATTCAATCATCTTTTGCGCCTGTACATAAGTTGTCGCTTCGGTCTGCAGATTAAAGGGGAATCCGGCAATTGAATGTGTCTTGACCGTTCCGCCGTTAAAAGTCGCAAAAAACGGAAGACTTCCGGCGTTGGGTTTAGCGAAAACGCCTTTGGTTTCGGTTATATAGTTTCTGTAAGTGTCGGCAACGTCAACGTAAGACAAATTTTCTTTTGAAAGCGGGAAGTATCTTACGGCAATGTCACCGGTTTTAATGTATCCCGATTCATAAATAGACAACTCTTCAAAATTTGTTCCGATATAGAACGAATCGGTGGTTCTGGTTCTGAAGTCAAACCATGCCAAGTTGAAGGCAGTGGCGTTAGAACCCTGTCTTGAAACTGCTGCCCTGATTGTGGCATTCTCATCGCCTTTTTCCGCAATTGCCACAAGAGCGTTTTTGCCGGAATCGCGAACAATTCCGTATACCGGCAGATACACTTGCTGAATCGCGGGGGGGGAGAATTTTTGGGAAACAGCAAAATCCCTGCCGTAGACCTGACCGTAGTATTGAGCGGAATTGGTTTTCCCGTTATTGAACTCAATCACCGCGCCCGAACCGTCGGCAACTACGATATAACCATCTTCACCCTCGGGAGCCGCGCCGAAACTGTTCAGTAATGAAAGAGTCAGCATCGCGCTCGGACTGGTATCGTTGCTTGATTCCGAAACAATTTTAGTTTCTTTGATTTCCGATTGCGGAATTGTCACAAGTACGCTGTCTTGTTCAAGAACCACTTCCATTACAAGCGTTGTATGCGCTTTGGGGAAACTGTAACGAAATCGAACGCCGCCGTCAATCTTTTGGATTTCTTCTGCTGCATTGGTGAAAATCCCGCTTGACTGCGTGTTGGAACGATAAATATTAGTAGAATAAGTATCGGCATTCCCTGCAATAAACTCAATCGGTGAAGAAAGGCTGTCAACTTGAGCGGGCTTGGCATAGGGGTCATGAGCGGCGTTCACGGGATTAGACCACCAAATATATCCGCTTGATTTAACTTTAACAGCGAAAATTCCTTCTTCTTTGACTTTTTCAACATTTTTGGGAACCATTCTTTTATAAGACAACCGCGTAATGGAATCATTATCTTGCGGCTCACCCGATTCTTCATCAGATTCGTCTTCGTTCTCGTCAGAATTTTGGTTTTGCTCATCAGAATCATCTTCATCGGCATCCTCGTCAGAATCATCTGAATCTTGGTCTTGCTCATCAGAATTGTCTGAGGAACCGTCATCTTCTTCCGTTTCTGAAACCGTTAATTGCTCGCCCGGTTCTATGCGGCTAAAGAACGTCAACGACTCAATTCTTTGCTCCCCGTCATCACCTAAAACAGGGTCACCGTTTTGGTCATAAATCGGGATTTGATTGTCGGTATTCTCAAACATTCCTTCTTCAAAAGCGATAAGTTCTCCGTTTTCATCGTAGAGATAAAACTCGGTAAGAACATCTTCTTCACCGGTGTACGCATAGCTTTCGAGCACATACAACGCTAACTCGTCTGTTTCGGCGAAAAGCTCCATTTGTTTCAGAAGTTCGTCTTCATCACGCAACGGTAAATCGGTGGGTTTTCTCTCACCTTCATTTTCGCCTTCGTCGCCGTCTTCAAAACCGTCGCTTTCGGTTAAATCGGAGTCAGAGACATCACCTTGTTCCGACCACGCGGGTGAACCGAGCGTGAAAATTATCGACAGAATGACAAACCACGCGATGACTTTGTTGTGTTTCAGAATTTTTCGTTTTAAGTTAATCATAAACCATCCTCCAAAGGATAAATATTTACCGTAGAATTTTTAACTGAATCTGTATAGCAGTTCGGTATATATCGTGTAAAAGAAAATGTAAATCTGTTGGAACAGTGCCACTAACAACACAACGATAAACAGAATAATGACCATCGCCAACAGGGTGAAAATAATCGCTAAAAGCGTCTTCGGCACCGAATACTGATGAATCGCTTTTATGCCGGAAATCATCATTAAAATTGACCAGACTAATCCTAAAACAATAATAAAGGTTAAGAATCCTCTTTCTCTCCAAAGCAAAATATTGCTTGCAACGGTGTAAATAATCATCGATGCTATATAAGGGAACAACGCATACGAACTCATACAGAATATAGCTTTCATCGTCCCTTCCCCGTTAAAGAGGGTGCATAATGACCAATTGGCGATTACCCAAACCAAGAACAGTAAAACAGTGGACGAGAAATAAGGGATTACATTAAAGACCTTCGCAAAATCATCGTTGAAAATGAACCCCGTCATACGCGCTTGAAAGACGGTCATTAAGAAAAATGCCAAAACCATTACTAAGGCAACTTTCATGTTATAGCCCTTTTTCCAGCGTAAATCCTCAAACCCCTCAAAAGGATGCCTGACAACGTAGAAAGGCCACTTCCAAGCGGATAAATGTAAATCATATACCATATCGTTTATCCTTTCCGTTTACGTATGATTTTTATTGTGATATGCGTACCTATTAAAATCGCGACCGCAATTACCGCGATGACTAACATTCTGTCGAAGTTTTCCCTCATATAATTGACTCTGAAATCCTTAAAAGCCTGATTATAGCCAAAGTAGGAGTGCATATGGAAGTAGTCAAGCGCTTCATCAAATTCACCTATGCTGAGTTTCGCATTCCCCATTCCGACATAAGCCATATAAAAGTTGGCATCTCGTTTAAGAACTTCACCCCACGGCTCTAAAGATTCTGCGTAAAGTCCGCGGTTGAACAGCCCCATAGCATCTATCACAAGTTCACCGAATTCAGTGGGTTTGAATACCGTCAACGAATTTTTTGTGGAATCAAGCACATAGACTTTTCCGCCGTAGGTTTCAACCGAAGTCGGCGCAGTGAACAGCCCTTTCTGCTCTCCTTTTCCTCCGAAAGTGAACATCAGCCAACCGTCTTGGTCATACTGGAACACCTGCCCCGATTCACGGTCTAACAGGAAAAGGTCTCCTTTATCGTTTACCGAGATGTCTACCATTGTCGACATAAAAGTTTTTCCATAAACATAGGGCGTCATCCACGCTCCCCAAGTCCATTCGCTTTTGCCCTCTTTTTCGTAAACATTTTGCCCTGAAGGATTGAGCTTTTTGACGATATCAACACCGGCACTCCGCGATTCGGTGACGGTATAGATAAACTGGTCGCTGTCAATCGTAAATCCGGAAAATTCTACCGGATTCGGCTGGAATCTTTGCGCCATCATCTCACGCGACATAAACAGTCTCAGAATGGAGTTAAGAATCGCCGTTGCGGTTTTTGTAACGCGATTGGCTCCGTAAAAGCCGCGAAAAACACCTTCCTCACTAAACACAAGCGCGCCTTTCGCGATTGTTGTCAAGCATACATAAACATTTCCCGCATTATCGGCTAAAACTTTTTTGGGTCTGAAAGAAGCGTCCGGGTCGAAAACTTCACTGCCGGGACGTTTGTACTCCATCCAAATATTGCCGTCTAAATCGCAGGCAAGAACTCTCTCGTTATTATGGTCGGCAATATATACCCTGGTTTCGCCGCGGAAGTTCTGCACAAAAATGCCGGACGGGTTTTGCAATGTCGTTTTTGTATTGATTTTCCCTACTTCTGCCCAATAAGCCTCGACATCATCATATTTAACACTGCCGCCGGCTGTGCCGGGAACAGGCACAAAATTCTCAACCCTGTAATCATCGGTGTAGGTGAATGTTTTTAATTCACGAACATTCTCGAAATTCAAATCAGTGATGATAATCCTATGATTGTCGCTGTCGGCAATATAGACCGAAACTTCACCGTCATCGTCTTCATATATGAAAACCTCTTTCGGTGATTTGAGCGGAGGGTCAAGTTTCAATTCGTTGGACGTAATCACCCTGTCAACCACATATCCGCTCTGAACCGGATAGGTTTCCAACCACCAGTCATAGTTGTAAGGAACCCACGGTTCGTTGGCAATTGATATGACCGATGACATAAAACTCAGTATAATCGCAATCACAATCAGCGATGAAATGATTTTTGCCGGCTTTTTCTGAAAAAACATAACCTTTCCCTGCTCCTCTCTTTATTCTTTTAACCCTGAATGTGCCATGGTTTCGATAACATTGCTTTGACAGAACACAAACAGCAACATAGGCGGTGTCATAATAAACACCGACGCTGCCGCGCCCACGCCTGCCCGCGCTATACCCGAAAGCCGTATTTGTTCCAACACGGTAGGCAAAGGTTTAAGCGTTTCGCTAAAAATGTAAGACCAACCGGTAATCTGCCAAGCGGCGGTAAAAGCGAATATAATCAGTGTTATCCAGGCGGGTTTGCAGTTAGGCATGACAATCTGCCAACAGGTTCTGAAATGTCCCGCACCGTCAACGTGAGCGGCTTCTATCATAGAGTCGGGAATCTGCCCCATAAACTGTCTCATAAAGAACAGCGACATAGGTGTTGCAATAAACGGCAGTGTTATCGCGAAATACGTATCAATCATGTTGAGTTGCGCCATGACCATATAAACCATAATGAACGTAACGGTAGACTGGAACAGCAGTGCGATTTCTATTGCTTTATTAAGCAACTTCACGCCGGGTGCTTTTACTTTGGATAATACATAAGCCGCCATAGATGCAAATATGATTTGTGAAACGGTTACCACCACGGTTACAAAGATTGAATTGAATAAGTATCGTGAAAAAGGCACCCACATATTCCCTGCCGCTCTGAATAACTCCTCAAAATTCTGGAAAGTCGGGTTAATCGGAATCATTCTCGGCGGAAATATAAAGAATTCCTCCGGCGGTTTGAGCGACTGTACAACAGACAGATAAATCGGGAAAAGCATAAACATTCCTATCAACGCCAACATCAGGAAAATCGCTATATCTCCGCCTATCGAACCCGACAGTCTTTTCTTTTTGCTTACACGTAATTTCATTAACCCGTACCCCTTCAAAAAAATGGTTAAAACGCCCTTGTTTTGCTACGGAATGAATCCGCTCTTCGGGAATTGCGCCGCTTTTATTCTGACTAAGCGTCTAAATATTTTCCGAGAATTTTTTTAATTCCCCAGTTTGCCAGCAACATTGAGAAAAACAATATGAAACATATGGCTGAAGCATAACCCATTTCAAACCGCAGCGAACCGTAGTCAAACGCATGGTTCATAATCGAATGTGCGCGATAGTCTGTAGTCGGGAATGCGGTCAGGAATCTTGAAACATCTCCCGCCGCAAAAGACGCGGTAATCTGCATAACCGCCGCGAATAACAACTGCGGACCCATTGCCGGAATCGTAATGTACAAAAGTTCCTGAGCGCGGGTCTTGATTCCCTCAATCGCGCCCGCTTCATATCGGTCACGCGGAATCCCCTGAAACCCCGCACGAATCGCCAAGAACCCCGCTCCTAACGAAATCCATAACTGAACGATAATAACGACCGCTAAAATCGTGTCGCCGTCAATCAGCCACTCATACGACCGGTTTAAGATTCCCATATCCATTAAATACGCATTGGCGAGTCCGTAAGCGTCACCCGAGAACACAAGCTGCCAAGTCGCGTAGATGTTTCCTGCCAAAGTCGGCGCGTAAAATATAAATGTGAAAATTGTTTTCAAGTGTCCGGGCAGTTGGTTAATGAACCATGCGAGCAAGAAACATAAAGCGTAACTCAAAGGCCCGGTAATCAGCGCGAAAACAAGCGTGTTCTGAATGGAAAGCAAAAAAACCTCATCTTCCATAAACAGGGTCTGGAAATTGCTGATTCCCACCCACTGCGGGAAGTTTACCATATTAAAGTTGGTGAACCCCATCGGAAGAGCCATAATAACGGGAATCGCCGTTATCAGTAAAAACAAAATGAAATAAGGCGAAAGCATTGCATACGCATTTTTATTACGTTTCATTTCCCTGAGGGTGTACCTGACTTTACTGTCTTCAATGCGTTTTACCGGTTTATTATTCATTTCCGGAGTTGTATTTTCCAAAACATGAACCTCCCTTATAAATCGTTAATCGTTCGTTATTTATTCCATGCGTGAGTTGCCAATTCACCGTTTTTGCGCGTTATTTCAGAGTTAATGTCGCGATTGTAGCTGTTGAGCGCGAACCTCGGAATGTAGTTGTCGTTTACCACTGCTCTGAACGCATTCTTGATATGCCTTGTCGCCGAATAGTTGGCGGGAATCATCGGAATTTCAACTAAAGCGTCCATTTGTGTCGTGAGACGATTAAGCTGTGCCGCCGTCCACGCTAAATTTTCGAGCGCGTTCTTATTAGCGGTTTCGTATCTTCCGAGAGGCCCTAACATAGATTCCATATTTTGACCGAACCGGGTTTGAATATCATCGGAAGTCAGCCATTTCAAGAAATCCCACGCGCCGTCATGGTCGGGTGCTTTGTTGAAAATCAATCCGCAGGTCGCACCGCTTGACGCCGATATGTCCAGAATCGTATTTCCGTTTTCGTCAAGCCGTTCGGTACCCGGTACATGGCGGAAATTCCACAATCCGCGAATTTCGGGAGCGGCGGCATTGAGTTGATTAAAGAACGGATACGGCATAATCACGATTGGCATCTGTCCTGTTCTGAATCGGGTAAAAGGGTCATAAGTCTGTTCAAACTGGTAGACGGTATAAAACCTCGTCCAAGTCGTGAAAGCCTCTATACTCGCTTCGGTATCGAATGTCGTTCGATAATACAACCCCTCATCATTCTTCACGTAGAAATTCTGACCTGTTTGAAGCTGCAACATAGTAAACGGTTCACCCGGTTCAAAAATCGTACTGCCCAACGCGGCGGGGTTAAGCGGAGGAAGCAATCCTATTTCCAGGAATGCGCGATTGAGTACCGCAATCGCCTCTATAAATTCGTCCCACGTGTTCGGCGGTTCAATACCCAAATCTTCCAGTATATCCTCTCGGTAGAACATCATCGGGAAGACCTGCGTCAGCGGCAGTCCGTAAACGCCGTCCAAATAAGTAAAGAATGTCGGCAGTGATGCCACAAACCGGTCATCAACGATTTCCTGATAATCGTCAAATTCGGACACATCAACCGTCATGCCACGCGCAGCGAGCTGGACGGGGAAGTCTCCTCCTATAAACAGTGCCACTTCGGGTCCTTTTCCCGCTAACGATGCCTCAAGAATTCCGCCCTGAACAAGGTTAAGCGAAACCGCTAAATTCTTGTCGTTCTCTCTGTTGTAATCCCCCAAAAGATTTTTCAGCACCAACGCCTGGTCACGCCCTAATCCTACCCACACATTCAAACTTCCGGATTCAACATCACCGTCAAGCTTGGTATAATCCTCCTTAAAAGAACCGATAAATCCGCTCCACAAGAAAAGGAACTGGGTGAAAAAGTTGCTTTTCGCGTTACCGAATTCCTCATGAACGGTAGCCACTTCAACATAGTCAAGTTCAAGAGGCTGACGGCTGGCTTCACTAATCCACGCCGACAGTGCCGAAATGTTATCTTTCAGACTTTTCATTCTGAGCGGGATTCTGTCAGGATTAGACACGCAACGCTCAAGAATGACCGCTAATGTTTCTAAAGTTGCCGCTTCAGAACCGCCGTTACCGGTTGTGTATTGCTCAACCGTTTCTTTTTCGTCCCGCAACGCTTTTATAATTCGCTCAAACTCGGGAATCAGTTCGGGGATTTGGTCATCAACGCGATAGTCGTTGTACTCATCGGGATTAGGTCCCACCACCATCAGGATACGGCGGTATAAGTAATTGAGCGTGTACAGATAATCTCCGAGTCTTTGCATGGATTCCCCGATTTCACCGGGGACGGCTTCAAGCGTGATGTAATTCACGCCTTCTTCAAGGAAAATATAAATATCCTCGTCGTTATCATCGACAAAGCTTTGTTGCTGCCATTTTGAACTGTATCGGAATTTCTGCGCCTCAAACTCTTTCACAGGGACTTCTCCGTTGATTAAACCGCGGCGGTTCGACCTGAATCCTCGAAGACCGTTCTGCCTGATTTTAACCGAAAAGCGGTAATATCCGTCAGCAGGAACGGTAAACTCCCAGGTTGCCGCCTGACCGGCTTTCCTCCAGGTGCTGTCACCGCCCATTGTGTTATAGCGCATATGAACCGGATGGCTCGGGCTGACTAAATAGGTGCTTCTGTCGGCGGTAGAGCCTAATTCGAGCGTAGACCTCCAATAAGGTGCCTCACCCTGCATCAATATAGTAGTTGATTTGATATTGTTTTTTTCGATTTCGCTGAGTTTGGGCGTAGCGTTAATTTGTTCCTGAGTGGGCTTTATATCGGCATAGGCGGGTAACTCGGGATAATTTTTAAAAGTCATGGATTTAAACGCAATCCCGTTAACCTTAATTCCGCCGATTGTAACGGTATTCTCGCCTTTTTTAAGAAAAAAGGAGTAGGGTTCATTAAACAATCCCTCTTTATCCTTTACGCGATAGGTAATCCACATATTGCGCTGGGTTTGCAGAGGAAGCTGCTCATGACCCCGTATGGTTTCAAAATCACTGCGGTCGTTCTGCCAATATTTATCGAGCTCTAATGCACGGGTCGCTGAAAAGGGATGTTCTCCGTTAAGCTTAAGCGATATTTCTACAGCGTTGTTTTTTCCGTCTTCGGGCTGACCGGCTAAGTACAGGAATTCAAGATGGTAAAGTCCCGTTTCGGGAACATCAAAAACAAAGTCAAACTCGCCTAAATCATTTTTCCAAATGAGGCAGTCGCCTTTATCTTCCGCTTTTTTATCTTCTGATTTTTGTACATCTATTTTACCGACTTCAAAAACAGGCTCTGTATCCAACTCTTCATCAGGGCGGGTTTCGATATAGTCAGCCATGTCGATTACGATTTCTTTCGAGGGGCGGGGCTGCTCACCGTGCTCCCCGATATAATACTGATATAAATCTGTGCGGACAGCTCCGCTCATGATTCCGGTCTGCGTTTCCATTCCGTTGTCCAACATTCTTTGGAAATCATCGGGATTACGAGAAACGGAGGCGTTGCTGTTATTAGAAGATGCGGCGCCGGAAGTCACCAAAAGTACACCTGCCAAAAGCATTGAAACGGTTGTTTTGAACAGATTATTTTTTTTCATATTTTTCATAATTACCATAATTCAAAGCGTCCCCTATACAAATTCTATTTTATCATAACATATAATGTCAAGGTTGTCAATATCAACAATAAAATATATTTTAAAAAATATTAAATTAGAACTTTTGCATAACCGGTGATGTCTAATCCCAACCAAACCCTTGTGTCCCTGAACCTCAGCGGTATAGTTGTATCGTCTTTATCAGAAATACAGGTGACGATATTTCGTACATAAATCCCCTCAAACCCCATAAATCCGTCCGGGAACCCTTCAATCGCCCGAACCTCCCGAATAAGCGCGTCGGGTACTTCGCCGAGGATATTTCCGTCGTGATAGAACCAATAGCCGCCGGTATCGGTGTTTTTATCCACGGTGAGTTCATCGCCCGCCTTGATTTTCTCGGCAATATAGAGTTGCAGACGAATCGCGTCCCCCATATGGTCTGCGAGAAAGCTTTTGCCGTCAATATCCCACCACAACCCCAGTTCGACATTAAGGCAATGCTGTCCTCGTCCGCCCTTATAATGGTCCTGGCTGGTTCTGAAAGGTCTGCCCAGCGCGCTCTTGCTGAACAACCACCCCGCTTTTGATTCTTTTTGTATCAGTAAAGGAGGTGACCCGAACAAATCCGTTAAAGCGGCAGACATAACAGGCGTTTTTTCCCCTTCTAAAAGAAAAACTTCGTCATATTCATCTTGTGCGTTCAGCGTTTCGAGCGTTGAGAGCGTAACCGGAAAAAGCTCGGAAGTGTTATCCATATTTAAAATACATTCCGAAATCAATTGCGGCGCTTCATCAAGTGCCGTTGCCAACCGCGAGATTTTCAAAACATCGTTTTCCGCATCGCCGCATAACTTAAACAGTGCGTCAAAAAATGCCGACAGTTCCGATTCTGTGACCCCCAACCGAACCAAACAACGGTTGAAAAACGCGTCTCTGTCAATCGTTTCCTTGCAATAATCCCAAAAAACATCGGCTATTCGCCGATGGAGCGTGTACCCCTCCGACCGTAAAGTTCTGTGTTTAACTTTATTTTTATAAAGAACAGTAGAAAAGAACCCTAATTCATGAGGGGTTTCACAGATTATCAAAACCCGTCTGTGCTCGTCAAATTCGGGCCCAATTCCGAAACTTTCCGCAAATATAGACTTTTTCATCTGCATATCATCACCTGTAAGAACTTCATTTAAAATCGGCAGTATAACCGAAACGTGCGGCGGTTCAAAGACATCGTCCTGTTCATTCTCGAATCCGTAACCGCTTTCATTTTCGCTTGAGGACAAACTCCCGCGGGTTATTCTGAGCGCGTTCGGCAGACTCATACATTTTTCATAAGCATAACAGTCGGAATTCTCGCATCGGCATGACCACACCATTTTCCCGTTTTCCAACCCCGCTATACCGTAAGCGTATTCGCGGGTTTTTCCGTGACGGCAGATGACATTTTGTTTCATTTCTTCTATCTGAGCGCGGGTAAACCTTGACGAGTAACTTTTAGAAAAACGCGCTTTCAGAATATTTAAAGCCTTGTGTCCGTAAACCCTTTTCACAAATTCGTCATCGTTTTGAACATTAGCGGATGAGCGGACATAAATATTCGGCGCAATCGTAATATTAGAATTCATCGGCGTCCTCCGGTAATCCCGCTAAATCATAATAAAAGGTTAATCGGTTAATCTCGATTTTCTTGTGATAATCTTCGCCCATGTAACGGTTCCTGATAAAGACTGTCGCCGTTTGGTCTTGGTCGATTTTCGCGGCGAGCTGCATATTTTCCTGCAAGAACCCTTTCGCGTTTATGTTGAGTTTTCCGTATACTAACGTGTTTTCTTTGTTTGTGAAAATAAAATGTGCGTTTTGTGTGTCTTCGGTGAGTGAAAAATTAATCGGACCCGCTTTGCTTCCTACACAATCGGCATTTTTACGAAAAACCGGATAAACCGTTCCGTCTGACAGCAATACGCCTAAATCGTCGTTGAGCATATACTCGCCGTCGGTCGATGCCAGCAACGCGGCTCCGGCGGCTACTGACCACGCCGTATTGTCCGGCAGAATAATTTTATCGCTCCCGAAGATGTTGGCAACCGCGTGCGCGAAGGGTTTCAACCCCGAACTGCCCCCCGCCATGATAACCGCATCCATCCCCGAAGCACTGACCTGCGCTATTTTCATTGCGTTGCTAATCGCTTTCAACACCCTTGACTTTATAATCGGTATGACGATATCTTTAAAAGTTGCGTAGGATAAAGTGACCGTTGCATCACCGAACGCCCCGTACTTTTTAAGCGATATAATCGCGTCTTCCTCATCGAACGAGAAACCGATTTTAGCTTTTTCACAGGCGGAAATAAGTTTGTCTTTATTTCCCGCGTCCATCTCGTCAAAACTTAAATCTACATCATAATTGGTAGCCAACCGCGCGTGCAACCGATAGGCGATTTCCAAGTCTATGTCATCTCCGCCGATTTTTTCGCCATAGACCGAGTTTTCATAGACCTTTGTTCCCTGCAAATCCAGCACGCTTATATCAAGCGTTCCGCCGCCGCAATCGATTATCATGACCCGCCGATACGCTTTATAGATTTCCTCATTATTGCGATTTGCGATATATGCCGCAGTAGATTCCACCGAAAATCCGGACAGACGGATTCCCGCTTTTTCCGCCGCTCGTTTGAGGGCGCGCCTTGCCTTCGCCGAAAAATCAACAGGGAAAGCTAAAGCCGCCTCCTTAATATCAAGTTTATAATTTTTTTGTATATTTTTTCTTAAATACTTGAAAAAAGCACAGGTGACATCTTCGCCCGAATAACGATTTTTTCCTGAAATAATCTCCCTGTCCGAGCCTATGTATGTTTTCAACGAAGAGATAATGTAATGTGTTTCAGAAAGTTCAATCCGCCGTTCTCTCACTTCTCTCCCGAACACTAATTTGCCGCCCTCTTTCGGAATAGCGATAATTGATGCGAAAGGACCAACACCGTTTTCACCCAAATGCTCGGTTTGAATCCGGTTATCGCTTTCTTGCGTAATTCGGACGACTGCGGTATTGGTCGTACCGAAGTCTATTCCTATGACAGACAAGCTTTTTCCGGCTTTCATACCTAATCCCCCCTTAGTCGGTAAATTCTATTTCGATATCGCTTCTCGGGTATCCGCAGAGTTCCAAAAGTTTTTTACAAAGCATAACAACATCGTCATTACTGCGATTGAGTTCAATCCACAACCCGTTCGAGAGTTTTCGCGGCATATCTTTTATGTCTACACGATTGTAGCTGAAATAGCTGTTTTCGTTGGGGTTCAAATCATGGTATTTATCGAATTGCGCCACAGTGTAAGGGTTTTTTAAAATAAGGATTTCGCAGACCTTTACTAACATATCCGCCCAATCGCGAACATCCACCCGTCTGCCGAACATCGCAAATCCCGCAGGGGTTCTGTTATTGTAGATACCCACTTCCGGTACCGACATCACAAATCCCGAAAAATCATCATCTTCAGCAACCGGCATCGAAACATCCGATACAGGCTGAATTTCCGGAACAGACAGTTCCGGCTCCGGTCGCGGTTGAGGTTCTGATACAGGTTCAAAACTGACTTGGGGAATTTCAGCCGGTTTCTCTCCGAGGGAAGTCACACCCGTTCTGAAATCGCCGAATTTTTCTAACGCGTCTTCAATATTCCGCTCAACGTCGATTTCGTTTTCTTCCTCAATCGCTTCAATCGCGCTTTCTACAGTTTCAATTACTTCTTCAATGGTTTCAATCGCGTCTTCGGCAATCTTAATCACTTCTTGCACCGCTTCGTCCCGGGATTCGGGACGGTTTTCGATTTGCGGTTTAAACTCTTTCTCAAACTCCTCTTCAAACCCTTCAAGCGACACCTGTATTAAATCAGCAAAGTCATCATCTAAATCGCCGGTTTCTCCATTTATTTCATCTATACTTTGGCTCAGTTCGTTGATAATATCACCGACCGTTTCAATTTCCTCTTCTATGTATTGAGGTAACGGGTCAGCTATTTCTTCCGGTTCAAATGCGGGAATGACATCAGAAACGGCAG
>Ga0082212_10005477_pt1 | contig 17290 bp, 6 predicted proteins | sample TergutNt197P3_FD_71548 | JGI IMG/M metagenome (GOLD analysis project Ga0082212, IMG submission 71548) | Neocapritermes taracua P3 segment gut microbial communities from Petit-Saut dam, French Guiana - Nt197 P3 | ecosystem: Host-associated > Arthropoda: Insects > Digestive system > Gut ... | reverse complement strand
CGCTTGAGATTGATGGTCTGACACCGGGATCGACTTATTATTTCCGAGTGATGACGAAGGGAGATGGCACGACCACTGCCAGTTCCGGCTACTCGGATACAAAGTCGGTAACGTTGGAAGCGGAGGAAACGAAACTCGAAACGCCGACCGTAACGGCAGATGCGACTGAAGAAACCGAAGCCAAAGACGATGGTACCGTTACCGCTACGTGGGCTACTGTTACCGGTGCTGTATCGTACTCTGTGCAACTGTACAAGAGCGATGGCTCCGGCGGTTGGACAGAAGAAATTTCAGCGGCACCCATACCTGCTGGGACGTTGGAGATAACGTTTGAATCCCTTGATCCCGGCATTTACCGAGTCGGCGTTATTGCCGTCGCTGCTGATGCCGAGGACAATTCCGATGAGGGCTTTAGTGATCCTGTAACGGTTTACGCATTCGGCGTGATGCCGCAGGTGCAAAACCTGCGCACCCTGATATACTCGAATTCCGCAGTCTCGCTTAAATGGGATCTGCCGGCTGCACTCGACGGCTACGACTTGAACTACGATGATTTCGACATCTACTATAGTGAAGATGGCGGGGATACATGGACAAGGCTGAATCAAGGAGGATCGGACCCCAACATCCAGGCTCCGCAGGCACCGCAGGACATGGGTACAGGTACCGCAAATGATGGTGTCAAGTGGCGGCTGACTGGCGAAACCGGACGTTCGACAACCCACGCAAACATCATTGGTCTCCAAGCGGATAAGGAATATATGTTCCAGGTTGTCGTCAAAGGACAGGATGACCTTGATGATTCCGTAGCGGCAGAATGCACAGCCACGACGTTGGCTACAACCCCCTCCGGTCCCAATGGTGCCGTTGGAAATAATCGTGTCGTAGTTACAGCCGTTGGAGAAGACTGGTTTGCCCTTACATGGACTCCGGTGGACCACTATACGAATCGTGCCAATCCCGTTGACGGTTACTTGCTTCAGATATACGTAAAACCTGTTGATGCTGCTGGTTATTGGTACTGGTACGAATACAATGGGAGTTCCATCATTCCCGCTGATGTAAACTCGATCATTATTGATGGTCTTGACCCCACTGCGTCCTACGGATACCAAATTCAGGTTGCTGGCAAATACGGCGGCGGTAACAACTACAATACCGGCAGGGATGGTGGGAGAACAGGATTAAATCCGAATGCCGAAAACTCGAACCTCCTCGTCCTGGCGGCAAGGCAGAAACTTGCCGATCCGATGGTAACAGTTGCCGCGAAGACACAAGCAACCGGCGGCACTTGGAATGTTACGCTCAACTGGGTTGCTGATCCTGAAGACCGCGTGGAAGAGTACGTCGTCCTGTACTGGAAGAGCGACACCACGCCGACAACAGGGGGGCAACTCCTTGCGGCTCTCGCTGTTGCAACGAAAGAAAATATCGCTAAAACAGCCTTCACTTATACGAGTGATGGACTCCTCACTTATACGATTCCCGGACTCGAAGACGGCGCAACCTATTGGTTCGCTGTACAGGCAGTAACTACCCAGTCTGGCATCGCAGATTCGTCGTCTTACGTCCCCTACGGCATCTCGATGACGGAAAAAGTGAAGGCTCCGACGGTCACGGGACTCGCATTGCTGTCCAAGTCCGCCTCCTCAGTGATTTTCGTGTGGGAACACGTACCCGGAACGCTCGATCCAACATACGATCTTCGATTGGAACAATATGGAGTGGCTGTCCACGAAGTGTTGTTTGATATCGAAGTCAGTTACGACGAGGGCACGACTTGGATCAGAGTGCCCGCCAACGATGGCGGGCAGTTGGGAGGGGCACCGAACAATTTTGCGAACGCTGACATTATTACGTCAATATCGGCGCATATCCGTGACCTCGGCGGAATGGCAGGTAAACCAGTCTGGTTCCAAGTCCGAGTGGCGGAGACGGCAAACTTTGAAGCAGGCGAATGGAGTGATATTCTGAAAGTCACATTGCTGGCGACTGGCAACACGAACATACCCTCTGTTCCGCTGAATCCTGCTGTAGTGGCTACTGCCGGAACGACCGATTCGCTTACCGTTTCATGGGATGTACCAGCAACTAATGCCGATAACATTATCGGCTACGAAGTGGAATACAAACCGAGGAGTGATGCTGATGTTGGCGGTGCTTGGCGCACCGTGTTTGTTCTCGATGGCACAACAAGTGTCGTTATCGACGGTCTCGAAGAGGAGGTAGAATATGCCTTCCGGGTAAGAGCAATTCCACTGGAAAGTAATGCTGGCAACCCGGGTGTTGGTGCTCGCACGCCGCAATTCTTCGGAACGACAGGGGCGGTAGCGACGCTGGTCGTCAGTGATGCGGAAATTACTGCGGCTGTCGGCGGAATGGGTACGCTAACCATAACGGTTACGGAAAACGAAAGTGCTCCCAAAGGCGTTGCGAGTTACACCGTGAAGTATATTGCGAAGGAGGGTGATTATGCGACCAACCCTCCGACCGTAATTGAATGGGAAACAGTTGGCACGGCAGTAACCGGCTTTGAGAATGGTGTTTCAAAGGACATTCCGAAACTTTTGGAAGGCGACTATTGGCTTGCGGTGATTCCCGTTGCAGAGCCGGGTTCTGAAATGGGTTCCATTACTTGGGTTCCCTACTCGACCGCTGTAACCGTTACGGGAAGAGAACTCATTGATGAGACCATAAACGCTACGGTGCAAGAGTTCTCGAACAGCGCAATTTCCCTCACCTGGGACGCAGTTGATGCCAAGTACGGAGCCACCCAAGACGACTTCATCTTCGAGTACAGAATCGTTGACGGAGGCGTTCCCGGTGACTGGAAGGCGGTGGGTGCGGCTACTGCGACCGAAGGCATCAGAGTCCAAGCGGCTTCTACTCCTTTCATCCCGGAAACCGGTTATTCGGCAACCCATGCGAACATCATCGGGCTTGCAGCCGATACGGAATACCAATTCCGCATTTATCTAAGTACGGATGATTGTTACTCCGATTGGGGCGATGCTTCAGCGATCCAAAAAACGAATGACGGTGCCATCTATAACATGGCTTATCATGGTATGGATCATGTCAACAACTTTGTGGTGAGAGCCGTGAACGAAACGTCGGTTACGCTTGAGTGGATGATGAGAAACCATTACACCAACCCCGTGATCGGTGTCCTCATTCAGTACAGAACAGCAGGCGGCGAGTGGGCAACTTACGGCGGAGAGACACTCGAAGATGCCCTTATTGAGGTTGATAGTGAAACAATGGTTGCCTCGGCAACCCTCACGGGGCTTACCGCTGGAGAGACGTATGAATTCCGATACCGTATGGCGGCTGCGCATGGTAATGGGGACAGTTACCTTGAAAAACTCTATTACGATCTGGGCAACAATGCCGTCCAGTGGTCAAATGCCAGAACCGTCAACTTGGCAACCGATCAACAGTTGACGAATCCACAGGCAACCTTTGTCGTTGACAGCAAAATTCAAGACCTAAACGGCACATGGTCACTCGACATCGAATGGAATACGGACATCCGGGCAGATGGATATGTCGTCGAGTGGGTCAATAGTGCAACCGCTCCGACTGCGACCCAATGGAGTGCGGCTAGTCGTAAAACCGTACCGTTTGCCACTGAAGATTCAGCCAACATCAGTGGTCTCGCCGACGGCGGAACCTACTGGTTCCGTGTCCGAGCAGTGGTTGCCGGTGACGCTATCAAGGACTCCGACTGGTGGGTCATCGGGTATCCCGTAATTATGCAGGACAGAGTCATGAATACGGATACAGTGTTCAATGATACCACCATCAGGATCGTTTCGACTTCGGAGAATGGCGTTCTGCTCGTCTGGGATGCGATACCCGGAATGCCGAATCCCTATGCAATGTATCAGGGTGACGCACCAAATAGTGCCAAGGTAGGCACCTACGAAACACTGACTGATGGAAATGACATCTACCGCGAATTGTTTGACGTTCAGTACAAAGATGCGTTTGGCAACTGGGTAGATTTAACCACCGGATTCTATCACAACTGGCCCAGATCGGCATCGCGTTCGGACTTGACGACGGTAAACTCGTTGTTGATCATTGACCTCAACTATCTGGGCGGTGTCAATGGTGGGACTGGTCGCATCCTTACAGATATGAATCTCGAAATGCGAATAAAATTGGTGGATACGATCAACCATGAAGAGAGCGACTGGGTGGAATTCACCGTCGATCAGCGTGAATTCGTTGGCGGTACGGCACAAGTCAACGAAAATTTGACGGCGGCAAGTTTAGAGATTACCTTGACGGGAACCGGTCAGGTAAACTTCAAAAAGGCTTATAACACCGGAGTGGATCGCGACTTCGTAGTTACGGTGGGTGGAGTAGTCAGAAGCGGTGCGACCGCCTCCTATAACGAGTCCACCGGCGTACTTATGGTCTCGGGACTCACTGCCGGTGACGTTGCTAACGGTAGATCAATCGTCGTTACGATGTTGGAGTCAACTACCGGCATCGCACTCAGCAGGTTTACGGTTACGGTCGTTGCAACGTCTGCGACACCCGCTGCGTTCGCATTTGCCGCTGGTGCGATACTACCCGCTACTCCGACCTCACTGATGGTTAAGACCGAGGAAACCACTGCCGATTCGGTTACGATTACGTGGGCGGGAGCATCGGACAAGACGAACCTTTCCGGTTACGCCATTCGCTACGCATTGCATACCGGATCGGCACAGGGACCGTGGATGATGGTGATTGTCGAAGACCCGGATGCAACATCCTTTACATTGAATGGTCTTGCATCGGACACCCTGTGGTACTTCCAGATTCGTGCTCTCTCTGTCTTCGGTAACGGTGCCGGACATGCCAATGATTGGACAGGGAGCGTTAACACACGGACGGCTGCTGCGCCGCCTGTGCCTCCTACCAAACTCGGCGGTATTACCGTAAAGGTGGATGCGACTATCGGAGTAGGTGGTCCGACAGTGGCAGCGGGCGACGATGTCCTTGTTTCGTGGAATCACCCTGCCGGTGCAACGTTTGAAGGTGCCACTGTAACCTACACGGTCGAACACTCCAAAGACGGCGGAACCACATGGCTCTCGGCTGGTGTTACCGTCGACGACGTAACTGGAACGGCAACGATTAGCGGTTTGACCGCCGGTACATACACGATTAAAGTTACCGCTGACTCCACGGCTTTCGGTGGTTCGACTACGGATGCAACAATCGAGATCACAGTGACAGCGGCTGCTTTCATCACCGATTTCACAACGGCACCGGCGAGTGCTGGAACCGGCGACGGATTGAGCGACTGGACTGCCGCATTGCTCTCTTGGAAAGAGGTAACAGGTGCCACCGATTACAAAATCGAGTGGTTCATCACGGCGACTGAAAACGCTGAATTGGGGACAACACCTCCCGATTGGGGCGGTACACCGACGAGTTCAAAAACCATTACAGCCGCCGAAGCAAACATTACCGGCGGAATGGCTTCCTACCTCCTCACCGGTCTTGCGAAGTACAGCGTCTATTGGTTCCGCATCACCGCAGTGGGTGGTCCCAATGACGGAGTCAAGACGGTCGAATCGATGGCATCGGGCAATGATGCTTTGGCAGAAGCGTCGAGAGTGCGTATTGGTAATTTCACGACAGTCGGGAATCTCCATATAAACAGCGGCGCAAAGACCGGACAGGCTGTTTATATCAATAGTGCTGGTGTGGCAGTCTCTGGAAACTTGTTCTTCCACTTCAGATGGAACGGCTACAACACATGGTCCACGGGAACGAATGGTAAGTTGGCTTCTGAAGGTGCCCATGAAGCCATTTTTGGGCAGGTTTGGAACTTCTGGGTAAGCCAAGACGATGGTTTAACCTGGATACAAACGACCAGCAGCATCTCGATGAGCACGATACCCAGAACGAATGTTCAGACCGACAATCAAGACCGTTTTAGCAATCCCGATGTGAACAACCTTGTTCGCGCAGATGGAGGAGCGAATTTCTTTATGAAAGCAGGCGACCAGTACAAGTTCGCTTTGGCGGTTGAAACCGAGCCGGGCGTGTTTGTACCGTCGGATGTCTATACCACGACCTACGAAATCGTGGTGAATGTGGGCTTGCCGGGGTTATCCGGTTTCAGTGTGACTCACGTCAATCAGACTAAGGCGAACGCTGATGGTAAATTCATTGTTACTTGGACTCAGGTCTCCGGTGATATGGCGAATGCCGGGAATTACAGAATCTTTATCTCCGGTACCTACGTGGACTTCACGGCATATGACAATGGCAACGGACAATGGGTCGCGGTCGTAGAGGGTGTACGTCCTACTGAGTTAAATTCCAATTTCATGATCTTTTTGGAACGGTACGCCGATGACACTTCGTATGGCGGTCCGCTGGCAATACAACACATCAACTACCTCCCCGGCGCACAAGCCTATACTACCCAAATCAGCGATTTTGCTGTAACGGTACCGCTGGAATCTGTTAAAGTGAACACCCCTGTCACCCTTTCGTGGACGATGCCTGCCAACGGTTGGGGTGCCCGAGGAACGCTGACGTTCACTGTCGAAGTCTCCAAAGACGGCGGATCGACCTGGGAAGCCACTCCCATTTATACGGGTCCGGCTTGCACCTGCACCTATACGCCGACTACGACAGGTAAATACCAGTTCCGCGTCACGGCTGTGGACAAACTTCCCTCAGGTACGAGCAATCTCACCGATCGTGTCGTCACCACTGTGCCCGTAGGGGTTGTTATTGATTTGCTAGACGGATTCGAAGTGCAATCGGTCAGAAACGAGGATATTGTTCCTTCCGGGGTCGCTCAGCAGGTACATCTCCACAATCCAAATGCAGAGTGGACTTGGGTGCAAGTTGACTGGGATGCCGTTGGTTCTGCCTCAAAATACACCGTCCAGTGGGCAATGGTCGTTAATGGCGGTGATCGTAATGCCGGTAATACGATGCCCACCGATTGGGCGGCTGCGACCTCCGTCGATGTGATGGCTCCAGAGACCGGTTATCTGATCAAAGGATTAGCCCTCCGCGATGTCGTCTGGGTACGCGTTGTTGCCTACGCTGCCGATGACACGACGGTTCTCGCAGAATCGTTCCAGCGTATCCGTGTAGGAAACTACTCCGATAACGCCGCTTGGGATGTCCCGCCAGATTTCAAAGACATCTCCTCTAACGGCAGAGAGTCGGACGGATGGCAGGAAAACAACAACAAGAATCGAATTGTTGCTGGTATCGACGGCAACCAACAGACCTTTTTCCATTTCCTGCTTGGTGTTGAAAATCTGACAGATGCCAGACCTGCCGCTAAAAACATTGGCGATGACTATATTCGGACGACTCCCGAAGGAAGATCGGATGAGTTTGCCCTCAGTGCTCCCTGGTTCCTCTGGGCAAGCAGTGACGGTGGAATTACATGGCGCAATACGGGATTCACTTGGAATGATACCGGCAATGGAGGTACTTGGGGCAACATTACAATCAACGTTGTTGCTCTCGGTCTCGAGGGCGGCGACCTGATCAGGCTTGCCGCATACGATAGTGGGACTGACGGACCGTCCGACCGGTTCAGCACCAACTTCATGGAAGTCCTCGTCTTGAATGTTCCCATTACCGCCACGTACACTACTCCGGTTGGTGGAAAATCCGACGTTACGCTCAAGTGGGGCGAAATCGCCAAGGGTTCTGAGGCAAATGGTGATAACCAGACCGCCCATTACAACGACGATGCTGTATTCGAACTGCAATACTCCGACGATGACGGTGCAACTTGGACTCCCGTTACGGCAAAGCCGATTTGGAATGCTGCTGTCGGCTCCACACCGGGATTCTGGTCGGTCGTCATTCCCGACCTCGATGCCGATGGGACCTACCTATTCGAACTCCTTGTTGGCAACAAGAAGAGCAGACAAGTCATGGCAAGCGGTGAAAGCGTGGTCGATTTTGATTTTATTGCTCCCGCACTAACGGGTACGGTAACGGAAACAAACGATACCAATCCGCTCACTCTCGACTTCGGTGCTGGTGCTACTGCGGAAGAAGCGGGAACATGGTACGTTTGGACAAAGACTGGCAACAATATTTGGGTGAAAACGACAACATCGGTGGACGTAACGGTGGGAGATAAGACTGCTGCTGTCAATATCGATGCGGAGAAAGCCTTTGACGTTGTGTTTGGGCTTGCGGCAATGCCGAAGAGTACCACTTTCACACTGAACACCCAAGGAGTGAGCCCGGACGGAGGCATAAGGGCGAAGATGAATGCTGCATTCTTTGCTGCCGGTGGTGTTAATGAGGGTAACCCTGGTAATGCCAAATTTTCCGTAACCGTGGACGGAATAGCCCGACCTGGAGCGACTGTCCTCTACAGCGGTAATGGTAACCAAGGTCAAATCAAAGTATCGGGGCTCACCGCTGGCGACATCGCCGATGGTGCAGAGATCGTCATTACCATGATGAATGGTACTACAGTCCTCGGCACAGTTACGGTCATGGTTGGAGACCCCGTCAATGCCTATGACTATGATGCAAGACCTCCTCAAGTCAGAGAAGGCGACTTGGTCATGCTTGCGATGGAAGGCACAAATGGGCAACCAGATTTGTTGTACCGGAGCGAACAGATAAAAGTCGAAGCACCAATGGGAACTCTCGTCGTTACTGCCGTTAAAGAAGCGAACGGCGATGCTACCGTTACGGTAGCGGGACTCACGGCTCCCTCTGGAACGACGCTCAAGTACACCCTTACCGTCAGGGATGGTTCAAATGCCGTCGTGCAGACAATGGAAATGACGGGTCTGACGCAAGTCGTTACCGGCTTAAATTGGGTAGGAAAGGTGTATTCGTTTGAAGTAACGGCTGCTGCAATGGAGGGTGCAGAGGTCTCGAAGGACTATAGGTCTCAAACGGCAAGGTCCGCTACCGTCGTTGGAACTGCCATGACGAACGTCAGGTTCCATGATACTGCTCACGACGGACTCACCGGAAATGATGCCGTAACCAGAATTTTCCTCCAGTGGGATGCTATTTCCGGGAAAACTTCCGTTAGCGACTTCAAGATAGAATTCAGTTTCGATGGTATTTCGTGGCAAGCATTCCAGGCTCCTGGTACGGGGTATCCGCAAATTGCGAGTGGTACCCAAAATAATGTGGCGAACGATGGAACCGCTTGTGCTCTCATCAACCTCAATGGCGGTACGACCTTCTATTTCCGCGTGACCACTATGGAATTGTATAATGCAGGTGATCCCCAGTGGATTGAACTTGGTCCGCGCACCACACCCAAGCAAACGGCTACACCGGGTATGAATGGTGCTCCCGGTTGGACGATTGGTGTGGCGGGGACTTGGCAGGATCAGGTTAAAATGACTTGGCGTAACTGGGGCGGTGCCGGAGCCCCAGATTACTTTGAAGTTCGGTACGTGGAAGTTGGTGGTTCAAGCGACTGGACAACAGAATATGTTACCTACAAGTTCGGATCGGATGAGAACGGAGAGGAGATTAAGACGATCACATGGGAAGGCAATGACTATCTTGTCACATGGTTCTCACCGGCACTTGATTCTGGAAAGACGTATCAATTCCAGGTACGAGGGGTGAACTCAGTAGGTGCAAGTGCCTGGTCTGCCCTCCAAACGATCACGTTGCCACCGTCGCTGAGTTGACACTGGAGCGTGTCCCGATTGGGTGTGGCCGTTTTTTGTCGCTGCGAAGGCAGGAATCCAGACGTGAAGTTTTGTACTTGTTTCTCTGGATTCCCGCTTTCGCGGGAATGGCGGGGTGTGTCCGTACCAATTCGGAAATCGTTCTAAAATGAATTTGCCTACCTCAACAATCCGAACATAGGTGGACGGCTCTCTAGCGTTTGGGAGCCTTGCCGGTCGTTTTGATTTTGATGTCCACTCCCGCTGGAAGATTCAATTTGTTGAGGGCATCAATCGTTTTGGCAGAAGAATTAAGAATGTCGATGACTCGCTTGTGTGTTCGGATTTCAAACTGCTGTCGGGCTTTTTTGTCGACGTGAGGACTTGACAGAACAGTGTAACGTTCGATCCGAGTTGGCAACGGGATGGGACCATGCACATCGGAACCAGTGCGTTTGGCAGTATCTACAATCTCGGCGGTACTTTGGTCGAGCACTGCGTGGTCAAATGCTTCCATCCTAATTCTAATAACATCTTGTCCGATTACCGTCACGTTTGTCTCCGCTGAATGCTTAACTAAATACCTACTTGCCAAATATCAACACCGGTCATGGAAGCCCAATGGACAGGTTGACAACTATTCTACCGCCCGCCTGAAAATCGTCAAGCCCCCGTAACTCGCACCCACGTAACCTGCAAGTTTGCTTTTTCCGTCACTCCCACCCCCGGTCAGGTCGAGGGCAGGCTCCGGCGGGAGTCCAGAGAAACAGTGTGCAAATCGCCCGTCTCGATTCCCGCTTTCGCGGGAATGACGGAAAGACGGAACTTGTTAACGGACTGCCGTACTTGGGACGTAACTTTACAAGGTTCGTGTTCCTACTTGAATTTCGTTGCCAATAATGCTACGATGGTGCACAATTAGGTTCCAGCAGAATAAGGAGAAGATATCGTGCTTCGTACCGTTTTGGCGTTGTTCGTTGTGTTTGCGTGTTTTCAGGGCTTTGCCGCCGAGGCATACAAAGGACCCATGAAACTCTGTCCCACCAATGACGGAAAGACGATTTATGTTGTCCACAAGGATTCTCATGAAATTGCCGTCCTCAATACAGCCGAAGACAAAATTACTAAGACCATTCCACTGGGAAATGAATTTTTTCCCCAAGGTGCTGCCCTCAGTGCCGATAATAAAACGCTCTACGTTACCGGCGGTGGTTACAAAGGTCAGGTCAAAGCGGTCAATCTCACAACAGGAAAGATCGCAAAGACCGTTGCCGCTGGGCACACGCCCACTACAGCGGTACTCTCGCCGGACGGCTCGAAACTGTTCGTCTGCAATCAGTTTACCAATGATGTCAGCGAATATCGCTTACCAGACCTGACACTCACCCGAACCATCAAAGCCGTTCGAGAACCAAAGGCTGCCGTGGTGACAAAAGACGGAAACTATCTTCTTGTGGCGAATTTCCTTCCGCTCAAACCTTGCAATTTTCCTGAAAACAAAGACGCAGCCATCCACGTTGCTTCCGAACTCACGATTTTCAACATTGCCAGTGGTGCAACCAAGTCAATCCTATTGCCAAACGGCAACGGAGCCTTGCACGGAATGTGTCTATCGCCGGACGGTCGGTATGTTTATGTTACGCTGGTTCTCGCCCGCTTTCTGCTTCCCACGACACAAGTAGATCGCGGATGGATGAACACCGCCGGTATGGCAATTTTTGACACGACACAACTCGAAAACGAAAGCGGCGGCTACGTCAATACCGTTTTGCTTGACGATGTCGATATGGGAGCCGCTAACCCTTGGGGTATCACGACTTCCGCCGATGGCAACACCATCTACGTTGCCGTTGCCGGAACCAGCGAGTTAATCACCATCGATGCGGTCGGTATGCACAAAAAATTGGAGGCTGAAGCAGAAAAACGGAAGTCCGGCACCCCCTATTATGGTACGGAAGTCGCGAATAACCTCGCTTTTCTCGCCGGTTTGAAAAACCGCATCAAATTGCCGGGCAAAGGAGCCCGTGCTCTTGCCGTTGCAGGAAATAACATCTATGTCGGAATGTATTTCAGCGACACGCTCCAAAAAGTTGATGCGGTACGGCTGCGTCCCACTGAAATTGCGCTGGGACCCAAACCGGATTGGACTCCGCAGCGGCGTGGGGAGATCGCTTGGAACGATGCGTCGCTCTGTTTTCAGAATTGGCAAAGTTGTGCCAGTTGCCATCCCGATATGCGAATGGATGGTTACAACTGGGACTTGCTCAACGATGGTCAGGGAAATCCCAAAAATGCCAAAAGTTTGCTTCATGTGGATAAAACGCCGCCGAGTATGTGGGAAGCGGTCAGGGATAATCCCGAAAGAAATGGGTGGGATACCGAAAAGCAGGGAATTGAGTGCAATCGTACTGGTGTCCGATGGATTCTCTTTACCGAACCGAATGAGGCTGTATGCAAAGACATTGATGCGTACCAGAGGGGAGAAAAACCAGTGCCGAGTCCTTATTTGGTGAACGGCAAATTGAGTGCAAAGGCGGAACGGGGCAAAAAGATTTTTGACGATCCCAAGGTTGGGTGTGCGACGTGTCATTTGGGACCTTATTTTACCGATCAGAAAATGCATGATGTCAACTCGCGGTGTTATTACGACTTTACGAGCCGCTTTGACACGCCGGCATTGATCGAAGTCTGGCGGACTGCACCGTATCTACACGATGGTCGCTACGTGGACATGAAAGATGTGTTCAAAATTGGTCTGCACGGCGACGTTTCGGGCGATGTCGGCGACTTGACCGACACGCAGATCGACGAACTCGTTGAATATATTTTGTCGTTGTAAGGTAAACAGCACAGTGACCGGCGTTCACCGGCGGACTTGCGTCCGCCGCTCTTGTTTTGTCGTTGCGCTGCGTTTCATTCCGGTTCTTGACGGACGCTAGCAATTTCAGTAGAATAGAAACGTGCTGTTCTCTTGCTTCATTATGTTTTACTATGGAAATTAAGCCCTTCGCCGGCTACCGTTATAATCTCGAAAAAATCAGCAATCTCGATGATGTGGTTGCTCCACCCTACGACGTCATTGATGAATCTTTGCAGGATGAACTTTATCGCCGTCATCCGAATAATGTCGTTCGACTCATCTTGGAAAAAATGTATCCGCAAGACTGCGAAGTCAATAACCGATACTCCCGCACCGCCAAAACATTGGAAACGTGGAAGGAAAATGGTGTTCTCCGACAAGAAAACCATCCCGCCTTGTACGTTTATCACCAAACTTACGAAGCCGAGGGAAAAAAACATGTCCGCAAAGGCTTCATGTGCGGTTGCCGGGCTGTCCCCTTCGGATTTGGGATGGTCTATCCGCACGAAATCACGATGAGCGGTCCGAAACTCGACCGGCTCATGCTCACGACCGCCTGTAAGATGAATTTTAGCCAGATTTTCGGGCTCTATCCTGACGAGGAAAACACCGTCCAGTCCATTTTAGAAAACGCATTGGACCAAGGCAAATACACCGAATCGGTAAGTGCAACCGATCATCTTGGAGTGGTGCACCAAATGTGGGTGGTCGAAGATGAAGAAACCCTCAAACAGGCGGTTGCCGCAATGGCTCCGAAGCCGATTTTCATCGCCGACGGACATCATCGCTACGAAACGGCATGCAATTACCGGCGGCAGATCGACGACATGGGGTTGTTGCACAGCAATCATCCGGCAAATTACGTGCTAATGGTCTGCATTGCAATGGAAGACCCCGGATTGATCGTAATGCCGACGCACCGCCTGTTTCCCGGCTTGCCAAGGCTGACCAGTGAGGAATTGGCTCTGAAATTAGGCTCTTGTTTTCATTTGGAAACCGTCGGCAGCGGACCGGACGATGCCCAAAATGTTTGGCAACGAATTGAACAGGAACATCGACAGGATGCCATCGGACTTTACACGCCAAAGGATCAAATTTGGTCGCTCACTTTGCTCACGGATGAAGGCAAGGCAAAGATGGACGAAATTGCTCAAGATCACCATCCTGAATGGCGGGAATTGGGCGTAAGTTTACTCCATCGGTTGATTGTCGAGACGCTTTTGGATGTCCCGGAACCGCCGAAGCCGACGTATGTTCACTTGGTGGACGAAGTCGTATCGGAACTGCAATCGGGCGACTATTCCCTGGCGGCATTGGTGATGCCCGCTACGGTGGAACATATCAAAACGTTGAGTCTGCTCGGCGACAGAATGCCTGCCAAAAGCACCTACTTTTATCCAAAATTGATCGCCGGATTTGTGTTTAATCCGTTGGAATAATACCAATAGATGCCGATTTTTATAGTGTTCCCTTTGTGGTCTTCGTGTCTTTGTGGTTAAGATTTTTTACCACAAAGGCACAAAGATTTCACAGAGAAGAAACGGCAGTTTATTGATGTGTTACAGTATAATAATTGTTTAACCCATAAAACAACATGACACAGAAAAAACGTACCGCAACAGTTTCCCGAAGCACGAAGGAAACGCAAATTTCGCTCACGCTCAACCTCGACGGCAGCGGAAAGTCTGAAATTAGCACCGGCTTGGGATTCTTCGACCACATGCTGACCCTTTTTGCCGCTCACTCCTTGATTGACCTGACGGTCCAGTGCAACGGCGATCTGCACGTCGATGGACATCACACCGTCGAGGATACGGCGATTGTTCTCGGACAGGCATTTACCGAGGCTCTCGACGACAAGACGGGACTGCGGCGGTATGGTCATTTTACCTTGCCAATGGACGAAACTTTAGCAACGGTTGCCGTCGATTTTTGCGGTCGTGCGTGCTTGGTTGATAATGTCGAGTTTCAATCAGCGCAGGTCGGGCAATTTGATACGGAACTCGTTCACGAATTTTGGCAGGGGTTTGTCAATGCAGCAACGTGTACGCTCCATTTGACGTTGCATCACGGCACCAACGGACACCACGTTGCGGAGGCACTGTTCAAAGCCGCTGCCAGAGCAGTGCGAATGGCAGTCGAAATTGATCCTCGGCAACCGAACATTCCCAGCACGAAGGGAACGCTGTGAAGCGGTTAACCAATGGGACGATCATAAATCCGGTACGTTTTGGTTCGGATGGCTCCTCCCTTTTCGAGACTGCCGCGAGAATACGTGTTCGATTCTAACACCCACGAAAATTCCGCATTGGTAATCCCGCTTTCCATCACTTTGGGCACGAGACCGTTAAGCAATACCAAACCGAGTCCCAACATTTGATACTCCGGCAAGACGTTGGTACTCAATACCCGAATGGATTTGATGTCCTCCTTGCGCCGCAGAAGTTTGAACAATCGCATTGGACCAATTCGTCCGCCGATTTCCTTAATTCGCGGATTGAAGTCAGGCAATGCAAACGATGCTCCGACCATTTTGCCATCGACTTCAACCGCCACCGACAGTTCGGGCACAATCAGATACTTTAGGTAAAACGCCATCTCCTTAATTTCGTTAAGCGACATCGGCACAAAACCCCAGGTATTCGTCAACGCTTGGTTGTAGATGTTAAGAAACTGTTCCACGTCCTGTTGAAATTTTCGGACATTCGCCGTTCGGACAACTGCTCCCGTCCGCTCCTTGATCTGATCGCAGATCGGTTGCAATTTTTCGTTGATCTTCGGGAGCATGCCAATCTCTCCCCAATAGGCGTACAAATCTTGCGATTTCGTAAAACCGTTCTCCTCGAACAGTTTTTCGTAGTAGGGCGGATTGTAGGTCATCATGAACATCGGCGCACTGTTAAAACCGTCGATGAGCAAGCCGAGCGTGTGATTGAGCGAGGGATTGACTGGTCCCCGAAGGATGGTGCACTCCCGCTGCTTGAGAAACTCGGCGGCGGCACTAAAAAGTCCTTCGGCAACACCGGCATCGTCAACGCAGTCGAAAAAACCGAGAAAGCCGACTCCGTCTTGGTATCGGTCGATGTGCCCTCGATTCCAAATGGCACAGATACGTCCCAAGACGTTTTTCCCATCGACAGCAAGGAAGGCTTGACATTCGTTCCGCTCGTAAAAAGGGTCTTTGTGTCCCATCGTTCTGAATCCGACGAGACCGCTTTGCTCCATACGGAGTTGTGGAATCCAATAGGGATCATCTTTATAGACTTTCCAGGGAAAATCCAAAAACGCTTTCTGCTGCGACCAAGTTTTTGCGGGAACGATTTGCATGATGGCGGATTATTTTAGCCCATGCGTGTGGAAAATCAACGTTGAGGAAAAAATGGACACTCGACCTGCAAGTTTCAAAATAGGTTGTCATTTCGACCAACGGGAGAAATTTCACCCTACCGTTGGAGTCTGAAATTCCTGACCTTTTGTGGAGGTGAGTTCTCCCTTCGCTCCGCTACGGTCGAAATGACAACATATGTTAACGAAACTTGTCAACGGACTGTACATTTGTGGCAGCAAAGATTTTTGCCTATTGACAAATCTCTCTAAACAGGGGATAATTCCCCTGTCTGGTACAATTCAACAACGCACTTGACAATGTCTAGCGGAAAATTTGATCTGGTCGAGCATTTGGCAGGACACGTAAAAGATGGAAATTCGTTCCACGTTCCTTGGGGAAACCTCGAAATTCCTTCTTTCCTCACCAACATCGGAATCACGAAGTTCGTTTTGCTCGAATTGATGGCTGCGACCGCAATCGTGGCGGTTTTTGTTCCGATGGCAAGCCGATTGCGCGGCGGACTGCCCGCAAAGGGACGGTTTTGGAATATGATGGAAGTTATGCTCGTCTATTTGAGGGACAACGTCATTGTGGCAGGAATCGGCAACCGGAAAGATGCCGCTCCCTACGTCCCCTATCTTTGGGCACTCTTTTTCTTCATATTATTTTGCAACCTTGCCGGTATGGTGCCGTGGTTGGGATCGCCCACGGGAGCCGTTACCGTTACCTTCGTCCTGTCGATCCTGACATTGGTCATTGTAACCGCCACCGGTATTCTCCGGCACGGTACGGTCGGCTTTTGGACAGGAATGGTACCGCACGTCGAAGGCAAAGTGGGACCGATCAACCTCGCAACGGTCTTGGCACCGGTCTTGTTTGTGCTCGAAGTGTTCAGTTTTTTCGTCAAACACTGTACGTTGTGCATTCGTCTGATGGCAAATATGTTCGGCGGACACTTGATGATGGCGGTATTTGTCGGGTTTATTGCTATGTCGGCCATGTCAGGATTGTATCTCATTTTTATCCCCGTCACCTGTTTGGCTGTGATGGCTTCGGTGGCAATCAGTTTTCTCGAATTGCTCGTCGCCTGTTTGCAGGCATACATTTTCACCTTTTTGACCTCCGTCTATATCGGGATGGCAATTCACCAGCACTGATATTTTTCCCTTGACACAATCGGCTGATTTGCGTATCCTTCGCGAATGGATGCTCAATTTGCAATTGATCTCTTCCGGGGAATGATTTGGACGGGGTTGCTGCTTGTCTTGCCGATTCTCATCGCTGGAACCGTTATCGGCTTGCTCATCGGTTTGTTTCAGGCACTCACTCAAATTCAAGAACAAACGATTGCCATCGTCCTTAAAATTATCGTGATGGTTTTGGTCGTCGTCTATACAATGCCTAAGATGACAGACATCATGATTGAACGGGCAACGGATGTTTTTCACACGATAC
>Ga0082212_10005476_pt1 | contig 17291 bp, 17 predicted proteins | sample TergutNt197P3_FD_71548 | JGI IMG/M metagenome (GOLD analysis project Ga0082212, IMG submission 71548) | Neocapritermes taracua P3 segment gut microbial communities from Petit-Saut dam, French Guiana - Nt197 P3 | ecosystem: Host-associated > Arthropoda: Insects > Digestive system > Gut ... | reverse complement strand
ACAACGTGGAGTTTTTCTTCAGGGGCTGAAGGGTGCGTTGGCGTTGGCGGCGTCTGCATCGCTATGTCATTGTTATTGCTTTCCTCTACGGAAACATCGGGCGAAGGATTGGCAATGCTGTCCTGCTTCGAGCAGGACACCGCCCCGGTAAGAACACAAGCACATATTAGCATAGCGAGGAGTTTTCTTGCCATCACGACCTCCAGGCACACTGCTGAAAAGAGTTGCTTGACACAGCCTCACCCTATCCTGAGGAATGGTCATAAATTGGATCACTTACCGAACTCTATTTCCATTGTGCAAGAGCCAACTCAGACAGCACCTAGCTAATCAAGCCAAGAGATACTATTCAAATCACGCCTTGAATATAGTATCCGGATGATAGTTGCTGTTGCCGAGCTACTGTCCAATACATAGAATGCTGCATAGTTATCTATATTTACCCTGCGTATTTCGCGAGATTTCCATGGTTCCTCACTGATAACAGGATTTCTCTCCGGCATAAAGTCTAATTTCCAAATCTTATCGTGTATTCGTTCAGTTTGCTTCCAAGCTATACCCGGTTCTCCCAGTGAAACGACAATGAACTGATAGATTTCTTCCATGTCATCCTCGGCAGTTTTCGCAATTTCGACATGCCAATTCATTATCGGTTATACTTCCTTTCCATTTCGCTAAAGAACTCGCTTGCGGGTCTGACTCGTCCTGCTAATACGTCCTGGTATCCCTTTTCCAATTCTACGTCAAATTGCTCCTTACTCATTTCATCTATGACAGGTGGTAATACAGGAGGGATAATTACTGGAAACGGAATACCGCGTCGGAGAACTATCTGCTTCAAGAAAATGGTTATTGCGTTGGACATTGGCAGACCGATTTCGCTCAGCACAGCTTCAGCCTGCATTTTAAGCTCTGGTTCAACTCGAGCAAAAATATTACTGGTCTTTGTGGGCATATTAATCAGCTCCTTTCAAATCATTATATGCTGTTGTGCATACAAAAGCAAGCATGAACTTATAATAAGCGCATGACGGTGAAAAAGCTCTTGACTAACTGTTCACGAAATCGCCGTGATGGACGGCATGAAGTGCATCCTGCAAGCAGAACAGGGGTGGCACAAGTCGTCCCTGTTCTGCATAAACCCGGTATCACGTCCGCATTTTAGGTGGTATCGAGGGTCTTCATTGAAGCTCTTTTCGTTTTTTGTATGCGATAAACTCTTTGCGTTTCTCGGCAATTCGCCAACATTGTCAATACAGTTATTCCGTCTCCATCATTCGCCTTCTTCAGACTCGTCATCCTCGGACTCGTCAACTTCGTCATCGTCATCTTCCTCATCCACAGGCTCGCCATCTGCGGCGCATTCCTTTAGCCTTCCCGCCCTGAGCATTTCCCATGACAGAAAGACCCCGAGGGCAGTGAAAATAAGGGGGAACACATTGTCAGTCGCTGATTTGGAGAAAGCCTCCGGTAAACCAAACGCTTCGGCGACCATCCTCGGGATGCTGAAGAGGTTATAGTTCGGGTTCTCAAACGCGAAGAGCGCCGCCCTGCCTGCCAGTTCCGTTGTATAGTCGAACAGGAGGGAAAAGACGATAACGATGATAAGGGTGCGGATATCGCGGCCGCCCCTGAACAGTATGTTAAAATAATATATAAGCAGCGGCCCTATCAAAAACAACGGGAAGAAAACCGTCTTTGTGAAGTAAGAGAACACAGCAATAAGAACTAAGCCCAAGACCGCCCCCGCGATTCCCGCAAGGATTGAAAAAGGCAGTCTCCTTGTGTAGGACGGATCGATTGGTTTGAGCTTAGGTTTCTTTACAATGACACTTGCTTCCGCATCATCGCCGTCGGGTTCGTCTTCATCCTCATACCATGAATCGTCGTCGTCCTCGGTTTCGCCATTGGAATCATCGTCGTCCTCGGTTTCGCCTTTAGGCTCATCGTCGCCCCCGCCTTTGTCATCGGTGTCGTCTGCGGTTGAAGCGTCCTCGCTCTCCGGTGCACCGGCTTCAACGCACCCTTCTCCATCGTCTCCGGCGTCTCCGGTGTTCTCGCCCACGCTGCCCTCCGCGTCTTCGCTTTCAGACCCGACCGCGTCAAGTTCCTTGTCTTTTTTCCCCTTAAATCTAAACATCTGCTATCCTCTCGTCACATAACACTTAATAATCCAACTTCAAAAGTCGACTTGGGTTGCGTCTCTACGGACGTCCACTATCGTGCTTTCCACTATACATTTGCGCCCTCAAGGCGTTGTCAGACTCGTAATCAACAAGCGCCTCGCCAATCTTGTAAACATCACCCGCGCCGACTGTCAGGACGATGTCGCCCTCGCGTGCGATAGCCGCGATATCATCAGCGATTTCAGGGAAAGTCGCGCGATAATGGGCCCCCGGAATTGCGTCCGCGAGGGCACGCGAAGAGATTGTACGGTCGTTTTTTTCCCTGGCGGCATATATTTCCGCAAGAAAAGTGACGTCGGGGCGCGACAACTCCCTGACAAAATCGGGAAAAAGGGCCTTCGTTCTTGAGAACGTATGAGGCTGGAACGCGAGTATCACGCGTTCGTAATCCAGCATCGAAATCGCGTCGAGGGTCGCGTGGAGCTCGCTCGGGTGGTGGGCGTAGTCGTCGTATACATGCGCGCCGTTGAGCTCACCTTTGTACTCCAACCTTCTGCCGACGCCCTCAAAACTGAACAGCCCACCGGTAATCACCTCAGGCGGGAGGCCGAGGGCGATAGCTACGCACGTGGCGGCCAGCGCGTTCTTCAGATTGTGGACGCCGGGGACATTCAAGGTCAAATCGCAAAAATGGTTGCCATCATACAGAACCCGCATCGACGGATTCCGCCCGGCCGGGCAAATATCCACACCCCTCACGGACGCGCCTTCCTCGAAACCGAATGTCAGCAACTCGCGTCCCAACGGGGACAGCGCCTCCATCGTGTCACTGTCGTCGCCGTTGCAGATGATGTGACCGTGCGGTGGCACAAGCGAAGCAAACTGGCGAAATGAGCTCTTGATATCGTCAAGATCGTTGAAAAAATCGAGATGGTCGGCGTCGACGTTCAGTACAACAGCGACGGTGGGGAAAAAACTGAGGAACGAGTTGTAGTACTCATCGGACTCCAATGCGATAACATCGCCCTTGCCGACCCTGTACCCACAGCCCAGGATCGGAAGCGTGCCGCCAACCATGATAGTGGGGTCGGCATTTGCCGCAAGCAAAATATGGGTAATCATCGACGTCGTCGTCGTCTTGCCGTGTACGCCCGACACGCAGACGGCGTCCTTATACCCGCGCATGATGTGGCCGAACGCCTGAGCGCGCTCGAAAACAGGGATGCCCTGTTCGCGGGCGGCGATTATTTCGACATTATCCTCGCGGGCGGCCGCCGACCGGATCAGGAACCCCGCTCCGCGCACATTGCGCTTGTAATGCCCGATGGTTATCTCAAACCCCGCGTCGCGGAGCCTTGCAATTGCCGGGCTGTCACTGACGTCGGAACCGGATACTTCGACGCCCATACCGCGCAGGAACTCCGCCAGCGGCGACATGGAAACCCCGCCTATGCCAACCAGGTGGCAGCGTGTCCCGCTGCCTAAATAACGCTCAAGTTCGTCCAGATCCATAAAAAACCAATAAATCCTGCCTCATGTTGATTGCGATAGTTCTGACAATCGATTATACTACTGTATGGTTTGCATTTCAATAGTCATTTTCTGATACACTCCACACGGTCCGGTCAGGCGTTGTAAGTGCATTCCGCCAGCGGAGCATGGATGCGGAGCGCCGCATGTATAAGACATGGATGCTTATCCATGCGGAAAGGAATGCAGTTACAGCGCCTGACGCAAGTGACCGTGTGGAGTGTTGCATTTTCAGCAACGAACGGTGATAGTATGGCAGCTCTTTCCCCGCCGGGGTATGTAAAACATATATTGGGAAAGCTTACCGACGGCGGACACACCGCGTACTGCGTCGGAGGCTGCGTCCGCGACGCCATCATGGGACGGCCCGTGCATGATTGGGACGTTGCAACATCCGCGCCGCCATTCGACACAGCGCGGATGTTCGCCAAGACAGCCATGACGGGGGAAAGGTTCGGGACTGTCACGGTTATCCAGCCTGAGGGGCCCGTCGAAGTCACGACATACCGGGCGGATGGCCGCTACAATGACGCCCGGCGCCCGGAAAACGTAGAATTCCTGAGCGACATAGAAGGCGACCTGCGGCGCCGTGACTTCACAATCAACGCTATGGCGGCGTCGATTACTGGTGAAATCATTGATATATGCGGCGGCTGCAAAGATATCGAAGACCGCATCATCCGCTGCGTAGGCGACCCGGCAGTCCGGTTTGGCGAGGACGCCCTGCGTATGTTCAGGGCTTTCCGGTTCAGGGCGGAGCTTGATTTTGAAATCGAACAGACCACGCTTGACGCAATCGCGGAAAACTCGGGCAAAGCAGGGTCCATTAGCGCGGAGCGGGTACGTGTTGAGCTGGAAAAGACGCTAATGTCACAAAAACCGGGGACCGTTGGGGAGATGATCGGTGCAGGCCTGCTGGACAAGTACCTTGCAAACGGGTACCTCCGATCCAGCATACCGTCCGCCGCATTTGCAGGATTGGCGTACCTCCCTCCTGAAGCCCCGCTGCGGTGGTGCGTCTTTTGCTCCATACTGCAAGGCGCCGGCCTTGTGTGTTCCGCGGCGGACTTCCTGCGCAGCTTGAAGCACGACGGGAAAACTATAAAAGCATGTACTTCCGGACCGGGAGCCGGGGAGTTCCCGGATAGCGTTACCGGAGTCAAGCACATGTTGGCAAAGCATGGCGCCCTGGCTACACGTTGCGCCGCTGCGGCGCGCGATGCGATGCAGGCAGGCGGACAGGGGGGCGGGGGGGCTGTTGCTGCGTGCCACACCAACGACGGGCGACTGCCAAATCTAAAGCTTGTCGATGTGGTCATTATGAGCGGAGAGTGCTTCTCCCTCAAGGGGTTATGCATAAATGGAAGTGACCTCATTGCTCACGGCCACCGCCCGGGTGCGGGGATTGGCAGGACGCTGGAGGCGCTCCTCAGCCACGTCATCGACCACCCGGGAGATAACGACTATAATACGCTGCTGAATCTTGCGGATCGCATTGTACTTTCATAGGACTTGTCCGAAAAGACGTGTTGACACATCACCGTCCCAACGCAGACTTACGGTTTGACATTTGCAGATGTGTTGTGTACAATATCGACGAGGTGATTTACTTGTGCTAAATACTCGATTAAGCGGTACGCACATCAAGGTTAATCCCGAATCACAGTTGCCAACGAATAGGGAGATGACGAATGAAAAATGGAATTATTAAGAAAACGATGATTTGCTTATCATTGAGTATTATATTGATTATTTCGATATATAACATTGCCTCCGCTGCTTTTTTAAGTTACGGTTGGCCTACAGCCACAGTTTCATTTAGTCTAAGTGTGACTAATACAACCTGGAGAACCCCCATGAACGCGGCTATCAGCAGTTGGAATAGCGCAGGTGCGAAAGTATCGTTCTTAGATCAAACGACTTCAGCAAATGCTGCTTATGCAATTCCTTTGGCAACGACTAGTTATGGAATCATGACTCCTCTCAGCGTCAGTGGCTCTGTCTTAAATAAGTTCAAGATTGAACTTAATACTACGGCGATTTCTAATGATGCAATAAATCTAAGTAACTTTACTCAAAGCGTTTTTGTGCATGAGCTAGGGCACACAGTATGGCTAGATGATAACCCAACATTGTTGCCTGGGCAAACGTCTATTATGGATTATTTTCGACCAAGAAACACAATGATAACACCGCAAAGTTTAGATATTAATAATGTTAGAAGCAAGTACTAATTGTTAATTCAAATCACGTATCTGGATTGTAATGAGGAGAGGTTTCCATGAGGCTAAAACGCTCACTCCTGGTCGTCACTTTTGTTTTTGCTTTTTCTATACTGATTTTCTCATTTCTGCTCAAGGATGGGTATTTTAGTAGTAATCCCACGGAATCAGACAGCAGTAAAGAACAGATTTCCGGCAGTATAATCGATTATGGTAATTCCGGGGTAAGCATAGTTGAGGTGTTCACTGATACACCGTATTATGTGGATGTTAGCGATTTGATTGGAAGCTCAACGCACATAATATCATGCACATTAACCGACATAAAGGTGGAGCGGATAGATATCCTTGATTACAGTAAAGTGTCAGATGAGTTCTATAATCCATCAGGTGTTCATGAAGGTGTGTACCATGTTTTTACTGTGTATACATTTTCTGTAAACAGATGTTTTAAGGGAGATATGCCAGAAGGAAACGATACCGTAGAGGTTAAGGTTTTTGGAGGTTGCATTGATGATGTGATGTACATCAATAGGGATACGATAGAGTTTTCTGATTATGAAACGCAATATATTCTGTTCCTGCATGAGTTTGAGGACGTACCATTTGATTTGGTTAATCCTGTCCAAGGCGCCTATGTGCTGCAACCGCACTCAACAGATTCTATGAGTAACGAGTTTGCTTTAGTACGTATGCATGAGCAAAACTCGATATTAGTGACATATGATGATTTATTGGGAATAAGCAATGGAGACAGGTAGTGTAGCGGTATGAAAAAATGAGTTTTGGGTTCAACCGGAGATTGTAATGAGAAGAGGTGTTATGAGAATTGGCGAATAGTATCGAACAATTGACTGATAGGATTATTGAGACTGATTTTCTAATCGTCGGCGGCGGCTTGGTGGGAAGTATGGCTGCCATCCGCGCCAGGAAAAACAACCCCTCCCTCGACGTCACTGTCATTGACAAAGCCAAGATGGAATGGAGCGGGGACGGGGTCGGGCTGGACAACTTCAACGGTATTCCGTTGCGCAAAGAAGACTTTAGCAGGAACGCAACCGAAGATGATGCAAAAAAGGCCGTCTTTGGCGCAGACCGTATGAAAGGCCTTCTGGACACTAAGCTTGCCGCCGAGGATATGAAGAATCCATATATCTCCCAGCCGATTTTAGAAGAAGTCGGCGTCAGGGTGAAGGAAGACGACGGCACGTTGATGGTGCTTCAGGCATACCGCACCGGAGTGAACTGGGGTAGGATCGAGTACGACGAGAACGGCTCGCCCGAGCCTCTGTTTGGTTCTTTTTCCAGGGGCGCCGACCTGAAAAAGAGGTTGGGCGCCGCAGTTCGCAGGTACGGGGCCAGGGTTCTGGACAGGACCATGATAACCAGCGTTGTCACCCGAGACGGGGAGGCGATTGGCGCGACCGCCATCAATACCAGAACGAATGAGTTTATTTTCATAAGGGCCAAGGCAATCTTGCTATCAACCGGCACTGCGCAAAGGTTGTACCCGTACCCGTCTTCTTTGTATCCGAACAACCTGTTCTACTCAATCACATCCCCTGTAAACCACGGGGGCGGGCATGTTGCCGCACTTAACGCCGGCGCCAAGCTTTTCTGCATGGAGCTCGCTTCTTTCTACAATGTCTCCAAAGGGATCAACCACAGCAGCGGCAGCGGAGGGTGCAACTGGTACTTCAGGATGTATAACTCAAAAGGCGAATCGCTGGAAGAGAAGTACGCCGATAGGATGGTCACGAAGGCGGGGGGCACGACCCCGGGGCTCAATTACCTCTTTGCGCCGGATATGATGAATGCGGAAGTGCTCAATGACGTCATCCTGTCATATAAGGATAAGGCCGATTCCGACACGATGGCCGCCGTTTACATGACTGCGGCGACCGAGCCTACAAAAGCGCTCAAGTTCCACAAGCTGGCCGGTGGGCTGAAAAACGAGCTCCCTTGCGAGTGCACCTGGATATATGCCGGTATCGGGATGAGCGTCGGCGGAGTCCTCCGCGAAAACATCCATGCAGAGACGGGTATCAAGAATGTGTTTGCTGCCGGAGGGGTCGCAGGCACGGGGACCGGGTTCACGGGAGCATGCTTGATTGCCGATTATGTGACGGAGCTTGTTAAGGGCCGCGAGCTGCCAAAGGTCGATGGCGGGCAGTTGAAGCAGATAGAAGAAACGCGGCAATGGGTATTTGCCCCGCTTGGCAGGAAAGCGGATTACCTTGTAGACCCCATGGAACTGGAGTCTTATATCAGGCAAATAAACAACAACTATGTCGGTATACATAAATATTCGTCAAAGATGCAACGCGGGCTGGAACTGCTCAGCCGCGCAAGGGACAGCTCCGTCCCCCTGCTGACCGCGAACAACCCCCATGAGCTTATGCGGGCAATCGAAGTGCAACAGATTATGGAGGTATCGGAAACGCATATACAATCGTCATTGATCAGGGACGAGAGCCGTTTAGAGCCGGCCCACTATCGTGTGGAGTTCCCCGTGCAGGACCCCAAGTGGGACAACATGATAGTCACGGTCAAGAATGTGGCGGGGGAGAAAAAATACGAAGTCGAGAAGTTCAACAAATAGTTAGCCGATGGCAGACGAACTGAACAAACTATACTTTGAACCGAGCTCAAGATGCAACCTCGAATGCACGATGTGTTTCCGCAACTCATGGATAGACGAAGGGTTCTCGGACATGCGCGCGGAGGTTTTCGACGCTGCGCTCGATACGGCGCCGGTGGGCGTGAAAACAGTCTTCTTCGGGGGGATGGGCGAGCCGCTGATCCATGGGGATATCCTCTACATGGTAAAGCGCGCCTCATCGACGGGCGCAAGGGTCGAGCTGCTGACCAACGGGACGCTGCTCACCCGCCAAATGTCGTCGGACCTGATAGACGCGGGCCTCGACATGCTGTGGGTATCGCTCGACTCGATTGAAGCGGAAGACTACGAGCAAATCAGGCAAAAAAGCAACTTTGCGCTCGTCAGGAGGAATATCAACGCGTTCAACACCGAGCGGAGAAAGCGCGACAACAGCCTGGAATGGGTGCGGGGGGGCTACTCCCCGGGGATGGCGGACGGATATAGGGCAGTTGAGCTGGGCGTCGCTTTTGTCGCGATGAAAAGCAATGTGCGCCAGCTTGGAAAGCTCGTCAACTTTGCATTCGAAAACAATATAAGCGATATCAACGTCACGAATGTAAGCCCGACGGATGAAGCCTCGCTTGGGGAATGCCTATGCCAGCGCGTTATCAGCCTTGGACTGGGGGCGGACGGGTCGGGGCACCCGCGTATCAGTATGCCTGTTATGGATAACAGCATCGACGACGTGAAAAACGGCATGGCGGACCTGTACGGCACAGAGTTCAACCTTGCGCTCGTCGGCGGCGAGATGGTAGCGCGCCGCCGCAGGTACTGCAAGTTCGTCGGGGAGGGCGCGGCGTTCGTAAAGCACGACGGCGAGGTTTCGCCATGCATGGCGCTGCTGCACAGCGGTTCGACCTATCTTTCAGGCAAGAAACGGGTCGTCTGGAGCCATTCGTTCGGTAACGTTGGGGAACAAAGCCTTTGCGATATCTGGGACAGCGATGAATACGCCGGTTTCAGGAAAAGGAACCGGGATTTTGAGTTCTCGCCATGCGCGCAATGCGGCGGCTGCGATTACAGGGACGAAAACATAATCGACTGCTTTGGCAACGACAAGCCGACATGCGGCGCGTGCCTCTGGTCCGAGGGCGTCCTGAGCTGCCCGTAACAGCACACTAGCCGACGGTTGCCTGGCCGCTTGAGGCGCTTATGCTTGCAATTATCAAGTCCGCCAACCCTGCTGCGTCTTCCAGCCCGAAGCATGGCGAAGTCGTCTGTTCGGGGGCGTCAGTCACTACCGCAAAGCAGTCGTCCGCCGGGATTGGCAGGGGTTTCCCGGTCTCAAGGCGCCTTACGCCGATTTTAGGCCAGGCGCCGTACTTATAGCCTTCGGCGAGGATGATATCCACGTCTGTTATCTTTCCCACAAGCACATCAATGTCCACATGCCGGTTCTCAATGATCGCGGCATGCGTCTCTGAGATGACAACCGACACCTCAGAACCTGCGCGCGTGAAGCGCCAACTGTCCTTGCCTTCGCGGTCGATATCGAACTCGTGCGCGTCATGCTTGATTGCAGCCGTGCGTTGCCCCCGGGATTTCAGTTCCGCTATGAGTTTCTCAATGAGCGTCGTTTTCCCTGTGCCGGAGAAAGCGACGACGGAGAAAACTGGGATTTTTGGCATACGCAACTCCTTTTAAACCGGTTGAAAGAGGGCCGATGCCTGCATCCGCCCTCTTTTGCTGATTGCTTATCGTTGATTGCCCGTAAGCCGCTAACGCGGGGCCCCGCCCCTCAACCTGTTGGTTACAACGTCGTGCGGGCGCAGGCGGATTATGATGGCGACCAGGTCATCGGGTTGGTCTTCTCATCGCGGATGCAATTGCGCGTGATGCCGAGAATGCCCCGGGCGTCGTCCGCAGTCGCGATTTCGCGTCCCGCAAGCTTCGACAGCTCGACAGCGCGCTCGACCAGTTGCAGATTTGTGGCAATGACGCCGCGTGAATAGTAGATATTATCCTCGAGGCCCACGCGCAGGCCGTCGCAGCCCATCGCGAGCCCGGCAAGCATCATATCCATATGGCATCTGCCTATACCGGACACGCTCCATGTCGAACCGGCAGGCATTTTGCTGACCATAAAACCGAGATTGTAAGCGGTACCCGGCATCGAGCCTCCGACGCCCATGATGAACTGGAGGTGCGGAGGTTTCGGAATACCGTGCTTTTCGACATAATACATTGCGGAGTCGATGTGCCCGGTATCAAAAATCTCAAATTCCGGCTTGACGTCGTATTTCACGACTTCCGCTCCGAGATAATTGAGGAAACGCGGGTGATTTTCAAAAACATACGCATTGTTCCAGTTGAGCGTGTTCGGGTCAAACGAGCACATCTCCGGGCGCAGAGCGCCAAGGTGCTCAAGCCTCTTGTGATCTTCGTACTCGCCGCCGGATGTGGTGAGGTTGATAATTATGTCCACGCCGGCTTTTTTTGACTCTTCACGGATTTTCTCAACGGCCGCGGTGAACTGGACCAGGCTCATGGATTTATAACCTATCTCCATTTTACCCGCGACTTCTTTATCCTCGCGCACATGGATATGCACGATTGAGGCGCCGGCTTTCGCGCAAGCAATAGTCTGCTCAGCGATCTCGTCGGCCGTATACGGCACTGTCGGCGCGTTCTCTTTCTTAGTCCCGGCGCCGCAAATACATACCTGAATGATAACCTTATTAGTCTTCGCCATAAATAGTATTCCTTTCAACTTGATATCGTATATAGCCCGTTGTTCGTTGTTCGTTGTTAACTGTCAACCGTCAACTGCCTACACCGGGTCGTCCATGAATTTCATAGCAAGCTTAAAGACTTCAAAAAGCTGCTTGTCGCGCTTGGCAGTCAGCGCCTGCTTATCAACGCCTGAGTAGTCGTAAAACCCTTTTCCGGTTTTGAACCCAAGCTCGCCCCTGTCGATGCGCTCTTGAAGAGATTTCGGCATATCGACTTCGGGAGGCATCGTATAGCTTTTATTTTTGAAATTGTTCGCCGTCATGTCAAGCCCGCCAAAGTCCGCGCGCTTGCAAAGCCCGAGTACGACGGCGCGCGGGATGAAGCTCGCCTTAACTGCCTTATCGATATCTTCAGGCGTACAGTAGTCGTTATCGAGCAGATAGAAAAGCTCCTGGTTTATGCACATTTGCATACGGTTTGCAATATAACCCCGGATGAATTTTTTCATCAGCACGGCTATTTTACCGCACTTTTCGAGGAGCGCCACCGTGATATCCGCGTACTCCTGCGGCGCTTCCGCGCTCTTGACGACTTCGACGAGCGGAATAAGCTGAGCGGGAGCGTACCAGTGGGCGATAACAGACTGCTTCAGGCGGTTTTTCGGTATTAGCGCGAATACGTCAAGGCCGGATGTATTGGAAACGATGATAGCGTCGTCGCTGACAGCCTTGTCCACTTTTTTGAACAACTCGATTTTCGCGTCTTTATTCTCGACAATAGTCTCCTGGATGAAGTCAGCGCCCGCGACGGCTTCTTCGACAGTCAGCGCGAAACTGACCCGGGCGAAAGTCTCCTCAAGCTTGTCCGCCGCAAGCATGTCCTCTTCGACGAATGTTTGCAGGCTTTTATACAGAGTTTCTTTCGCCTTTTCGCGTGTCGCTTCGCTGCGCGTCCACATAGTAACGGTGTAGCCGCCCATAGCGTACATCTGCGCGATACCCGGCCCCATAGTCCCGGCGCCGAGAACAGCGATTTTTTTGATATCATTTAATGTCTTCATGAGGCTCCCCCTTTAGATCTTGCCCTCTTCCCAGGCGACAAGGCGCACGAAGCCGCCGTCGGCCATCTCGCAGCGGAACGGGAACGCGCAGATCGTCATGCGCTTGCCCGTGACGTTGTCTATGTCGCCGCCGGCGTTCTCTATCGTGATGACGCCGTGCTGCATGAACTTCCTGTGGCAGTACTCGTAATCCGGGAATTCAACGTTCGGGTCTTTACCCGTCGCCTCGCGGTATGTCGCGTCGAGCCAAGGCATCTGCTCCTTGAGCGGCATATGCCACAGCGGCGCGTCCGTCGCTCCCCATGTCCCTGTGATCCCCTTGATCTTCTTCTCGAATATCAGCCAGTCGCACACTTCGGGGCCCATGCCCGGGTAATAGTTGAAGTACTTGTCGTTGTTCACGCGCCAGAAACGGTGGAATCCCGTGTTTACCACGACCCAGTCGAACGGCTTTATCTCCAGCCCGTCTTTCTTGCACGCTTTCTCAAAGTCCGATGGCTTCAGCTCCACCCATATGTCCCCGAACTTCTTCGCCACGCCGTTGGCCTTGTTCCATTTCGCTTCAAACTCGTCATACAAGTGCGTCATGTCCAGTATAACGCCTGTGCCGATGCAGAACTCCAGCGGCAGCTCGTCCAGGCTGTAGCCGTGGCGCTCCCTGTCGACTTCCTCAAGGTGCATCACGTGGTTCGGCGCGTCCATATGCGTCGCCGCGTGCAGCGTTCCCGTGTACGTCATCGTGCGTTTGTGGAACCTCTCCAGGTATTGCCCGCGCGGGAACAGCAGGTCCTGCCTCGGACCCGGAAACGGCCATAGCGGCGTGTCTACGCCCCACGGGTTCGACAAATCGTGGATCTTTACCATCTTTGTCCTGTCAAGGTGGAATTTGCTCTTGTCCAGCGGCATGTATGCCATAGTCTTGCTCCTCCTAAATATTAGTATTTTTAGGTAATTCCTATGTTTTTACATTAAACACAGCGAGGCTAATAAAGTCAAGTGCTTTTCAAGTATTTGTTCAATTTTTATTAACTAAATCAATGTTGCTTTATCGAACTAATGTGTTATAATTACCGTTGGTATTATAATAGAATGAGGAGATATTGATGAAAAAGATTTTAAGTCTTGCGCTGGCTATCGCCATGTTAGCCGTAATGCTTCTGGGCACAGTGGCGTGCGACGGAAAACAAACGCAAAGCCCAGCCGCGTCCCCCGCTGCCTCGCCGGCGTCCGGCGGAAACGAAGAATCAAAAGCCCCCGCCGCGCCTGAGCCTAAAGGAAAAATAATATGCGGTATCACAGACTTCGAGCCAATGAACTTCCGGGATTCCAGAGGGAACTGGACGGGGTTTGATACCGAGTTTGCGATTCTTGTAGGCGAAAAGCTGGGCATTGATATCGAGTTTCAGGAAATAGAATGGTCGCAAAAATACAATGAGCTTGCCTCAGGTGCTATAGATTGTATATGGAACGGTTTTACGGCGAACGCCGTCGAGTCGGACAGCGGCACGCCGAGATCCCAACTGGTCGATTTCAGCTACAGCTATATGCTAAACGAGCAATGCATCGTCGTGAAAGCAGATAGGGTCGGCGAGTTTAATTCAGTCGCTGATATTGCGGGAATGACGGCGGCGGCTGAAAAAGGTTCGGCCGGTGAGTCCGCCGCGCGCGACCTTGTTGGCGAATCAGGTAAAATAATCGACGTGCCTGCGCAGATCAACGCGTTCATCGAGGTCAAATCCGGCGCTGTGGACTGCGCGGTCATTGACATACTGCTCGCAAAAAACATAGTCGGTTCAGGCGATTACTCAGATTTGACGATAACTCCTATAACCCTTGAATCCGAGCTGTATGCCGTCGGTTTCAAAACGGGCGACCCTACAAGGGACAGGGTCAACGAGGCGATAAAGGCGCTGTACGACGAGGGGGCGCTCATGGAGCTTGCCGAGAAATACGGCCTTGAAAACACGCTCATAGTGGACACGACATTCGGAAGCTAGAAAACTGCTATGACATTTTTGGACGTAACGATAAACCTGCTACGGGGTTTCCAGACTTCGTTCAATCTGTTTGCGCTGACGCTTCTGTTCGCGCTTCCGATTGGCTTGATCATATCGTTTGGTTCCATGTCGAAGTTTACGCCGTTGCGTTATTTCTGCAAGATAGTAGTCTGGATCGTCAGAGGTATTCCTCTGATGCTCCAGATATTTATCATTTTCTACGTGCCGGGCTTCTTGTTCGGCACGCCTGTGGCGTCGCGGTTCAACACAGCCGTTATAGCGTTTTCGATCAATTATGCGTGTTATTTCAGCGAGATTTTCAGAGGCGGGATAGAAAGCATATCGCGAAGCCAATATGAGGCCGGCCATGTGCTGGGCATGACGAATTCGCAAATTTTCTTTCGCGTAGTACTACTGCAGGTAATCAAGCGCATACTGCCGCCCATGTCAAACGAGTTCATAACGCTGATAAAGGATACGGCCCTCGCCCGCGTGGTCATGGTCGTCGAGGTCATCAAAGTCGCCGAAAATCTGGCGAGCAGGGCCATGATCTGGCCGCTGTTTTACACAGGGGCGTTTTATCTGATTTTCGTAGGCATATTGACGCTGCTTTTCGGCTATGCGGAAAAAAAGCTCAGCTATTTCAGGGCATAATGCGCTGCCCGGCGCCGTAACGATCGTTCGCCGTTGTAAATAAAAATTTAAAAGTAGAAAATAACTGTGAATATTCTTGAAGTTGAAAACATAACAAAACGGTTTGGCCATTTAAAAGTGCTCAGCGATATAAGCTTTTCTTTACAGGAGGGCGAAACGCTGGCTATACTTGGCGCGTCAGGCAGCGGCAAGACGACTCTGCTGCGGTGCCTGAATTTTCTTGAGCGGCCCGACCATGGGCGTATCACAGTGCGCGGCGAGTTGCTGTACGATTCGGCGCAGCATGAAACGTACAACGAGCGGAGCATACGTGAAAAAAGGCTGCATTTCGGATTTGTGTTTCAATCTTTTAACTTGTTCCCTCAGTATACGGCGTTTCAAAACGTCATTTTAGCCCGTGAACTGGCGGCGAAAACCCTGCCTGATTTCGCGGTGGATAGAAAAAGTGTCCTTGGTGAAATCCATAGCGAGGGTATGAAACTGCTTGAGCAGATAGGCCTTGCCGACAAGCGCGACGCCTACCCGCACCAACTTTCGGGCGGGCAGCAGCAGCGCGTCGCCATAGCCAGGGCGCTTGCGTTGGGGCCTGACATCCTGTGCTTTGACGAGCCGACGTCAGCCCTCGACCCGGAGCTCACCGGCGAGGTGTTAAAGGTCATACGGGGGCTCGCGGAGAACAAAACGACGATGCTTATTGTGACTCACGAAATGCAGTTCGCGCGCGAAGTCGCGGATACGATACTGTTTATCGACGAAGGTCTCATGATCGAGTTCGGTAAACCGGAGGACGTGATGGACAACCCATCCAGCGAGAGGATGAAACGTTTCCTTGAGCGTTATGCCAACGATTGATAAATAATAATGCAGAAATACTGGATTATTTCAGTGCCTTAATAGAAAAGGGATGGTTGTAAATATGGTAAAAAAAGCTCTTATAATAGAAGACGACGGCAATATCGCCGAGCTTTTGCGCCTATACCTTGAGAAAGACGGGTTTACAGTCGTAATAGCTGAAAATGGCGCGGTAGGCGTCGCTGAATTTGAAAGAGTCGAGCCGGACCTTGTGCTTCTCGATATAATGCTGCCCGTCCTCGATGGCTGGGGGGTCTGCCGCGAGATACGCGCAACGTCGAATGTGCCAATAATAATGCTGACCGCCAAAGGCGATACGCTCGACAAGGTCACAGGGCTGGAAATGGGCGCCGACGATTATATTGTAAAACCGTTTGAAATTGGAGAATTGATGGCTCGCGTACATGCCGTTATGCGGAGGTTTGACTCGACAGGCGGCATTGAAAGCAAGCGGCTCGAATTCGACAACCTGGTGATCGACATGGATTCTTTTGAACTGTTAGTACGAGGCAAGCGCGTCGAAGCGCCGCCGAAAGAGATGGAGCTGCTTTTCCATCTGGCGTCCTCGCCGAACAGGGTTTACACTCGCAACCAGCTCCTTGACGAGGTATGGGGCTTTGATTATTTCGGCGATTCGCGCACGGTGGACGTCCACGTTAAACGCCTGCGCGAGAAACTTGAGAACGTAAGTGAAAAGTGGTCGCTAAAGACAGTGTGGGGCGTAGGCTACAAATTTGAACTGACGACATGAGACAAAGTATATATTTTAGAAATTTCCTGTCCACCGCGCTAATAGTTTTCCTCAGCTTTACGATACTTGGCGGATTATCGTCGACGTTTAACTACAGGCTTACAACGTCTGAAAAGAAAGCGACTATGTCGTCGACGCTGCAGGAAACGGCACTTTACGTAGTAACGCAGCACGTGTATTATGGCGTTGAGCTGGGCGATTTGAACCTGAGTATGTGGATGGCGATGATATCGGGCGTATCGGGGTTTGACCTCCTGCTGACGGATACCGACGGGCTCGTTCAGGCTTGTTCAGACAAGGATTTCAGGCACCTTGGCAAAACGGTCCCGTCGTCCGCCTTAACAGTGGCGGCTTCAAACAGGGACGTTGTGGCCGTGTCGACGCTCGGGCAGATATACGCGCAGCGCCGCCAGGTGACCGGGGCGCCTCTTGGAGTTAATATAAATGGTGAGACCGTCGTATTCGGCTATCTTTTTGTATCCAGCGACCCGGCGGCGTACAGGCAAGCATGGAGGCAGTTTTCCGGAGTTTTCGCGCTCATTGCGCTTAATGTATTAGCGCTGACATTTGTGTTATCGTTTTTAACGACAAAAAAACAGGCCGAACCGCTCAACGAGATGGCAGGCGCGGCGCGCCGCTTCGCTCACGGCGAGTTTTCCGCGCGAGTGGCGGACCAGGGGAGATTCGATGAAATAAACCAGTTGACGCAGGCGTTTAACGCCATGGCGGATTCGCTTGAAAAATCGGAAACCCTCAGGCGCGAA
>Ga0082212_10005475_pt1 | contig 17291 bp, 15 predicted proteins | sample TergutNt197P3_FD_71548 | JGI IMG/M metagenome (GOLD analysis project Ga0082212, IMG submission 71548) | Neocapritermes taracua P3 segment gut microbial communities from Petit-Saut dam, French Guiana - Nt197 P3 | ecosystem: Host-associated > Arthropoda: Insects > Digestive system > Gut ... | reverse complement strand
TTGACGGAAAGATAACAAAGAAAGGCACAGCAAACGGAACGTTGAGCAAAGCAGGCATTAGCGAAAGAGTATAGTGTGACTAAGTGTCATTGCTCGTGTTACCTTACAACAAAGTGTTTCACTGCAACGATTTGAGGTTTGGTCTCATAATGGGACCAAACCTCTTACTTTTGGGATTCATGTATTAAAAAAGATAACCATAAAAAACTTGACAACACTTGTGAATCATGCTAATATAATAAAGAAATCAAAATGATATCATAATTATATTAGGGAGGGATAGTCATGGCAAAGGAAGTAATGAACGACAAGATGGAAGTCGAGGAAATCGAACTGAGGGCGAGGCAGGGGATGCCGTTTCTGGTATTCAACATAATTGCGACGCTTGTCGGGATTGCGCTGTTTGTATTCGGCGTCATACTTGCAGTGGGGGTGGAAATGGATACAGGCAATGTGATGCTGGAAGCCAACACCGCGATCGGGGCAGTGCTGGCAGTGGTCGGGGCGATATACGGCTTCGCTGCGGGACCGCTACTCTTTGCTGGGCTGCGGATACTCAAACCCAACGAAGCATACGTGTTAACACTGTTCGGGCGCTACTACGGCACGCTTAGGGGCGCGGGATTCTTCTGGGTGAACCCGTTTGCAATGCCGACGAACCCGGCGGCAGGAAAGGCCGCGACAACAAGCGGCGCAATGGGTACAGACGAAAAACCTTTGACAAGCGTGCTCAAAGCAGCAAAAGGAGACAGCATTATTCGTGAGAGCAAGAGAATATCGCTCAAAGCTATGACTCTCAACAACGACAGGCAGAAAATCAACGACCAGCTCGGAAACCCCATCGTTATAGGTATCGTCGTCATATGGAAAGTCGTCAACACAGCCAAAGCCGTGTTCAGCGTCGACAACTTCAAAGAGTTCCTGTCCATCCAATGCGATTCCGCGCTCAGGGACATAGTCAGCTTGTATCCGTATGACTCGACGGACGACAACGAAAAATCGCTGCGCGGGAGCAGCCATGAAATCGCAGGCCGACTCAAGGAAGAAATACAGTTAAAAGTTGAGGCGGCAGGGCTCGAAATCATCGAGGCGCGCATCACGCATCTGTCATACGCTCAGGAAATCGCAGCGGCGATGCTGCAGAGGCAGCAAGCGTCCGCGATCGTCGACGCCAGGCAGATGATAGTCGAAGGCGCGGTCGGCATGGTGGAAATGGCGCTTGCGAAACTTAGCGATAACGACATAGTCCAGCTCGACGAGGAGCGCAAAGCAGCCATGGTGAGCAACCTTCTGGTGGTCCTCTGCGGCAACAGGGACGCGCAGCCTGTCGTAAATAGCGGCTCGCTGTATTGATATGAATTACGGACGCGGTTATGTCGAGTGAACCATGAATGGAGAGATGAACAGTGGAAGAAAAAGAGAAAAAACAGGTTCCTCTCCGGCTGTCGGCTTCGCTCTGGAAAGAGCTCGTAGCGTGGGCGGAGGAAGACTTCCGCTCACTGAACGGCCAGATAGAGTTCCTGTTGACCGAGTGCGTGAGACGGCGGAAGAAGAGCGAGGATAAAGGGGTTAGATAATATGTTAAAAATAGATAAACTTACAAAGACATTTGGTGAAAAACGGGCGGTCGACGAACTAACGCTCGGGATAGCGCCGGGGGAGATATGCGGGTTCATCGGGCATAACGGAGCGGGGAAGACGACGACGATCAAAGCCATCTGCGGGCTGATGCAATTCGACTCCGGAGAAATAACGATCGGCGGAATATCTATCAAAGACGACCCGATCGCATGCAAGTCGATGATCGCGTACATACCGGACAACCCCGACCTCTATGAGTTTCTGTCCGGTATAAAGTACCTTAATTTTATAGCCGACGTATACGGCGTATCTGCGGAGCTCCGGCAGGAGCGGATACATAAATACGCAGAACTATTCGAGCTGACGGGCGACCTTGCGCAGCCAGTCTCCGCATACTCGCACGGCATGAAGCAAAAACTCGCCATCATCTCCGCGCTGATACACGCCCCGCGCCTGATGGTGCTCGACGAGCCGTTCGTCGGCCTCGACCCCAAAGCCTCGCGCGACCTGAAACTCCTGATGCGCGAGATCTGCGACGGAGGCGGCGCCATCTTCTTCTCTACGCACGTCCTCGAAGTCGCCGAAAAACTCTGCGACAAAGTCGCCGTCATCAAATCAGGCAAACTCGTCGCTTACGGAGACATGGACGCCGTAAAAGGCGACGCATCGCTCGAATCCGTCTTCTTCGAACTGGAGGGAGAGTGAGGGAGTGAGGGAACAGGGGTTAGTGAGCCCCATTCCGTGGAAGGGGGCGCCGCCGGTAGGCGGCGGAGGTTGTAATGATATTTAAGTTAATAAAAATCAATATATTGGGATTGTTTGCGAGGTCGTTCAAGAAATATGGGCGGGGGAAGAAGCGCTCGAAAGTTAGCATAGTGCTCATCGGACTGCTTGCCGTGTATGCCGTCGGCGCGATCATGTTCAGCATAGGCGCCATGTTCTATAACCTGTCCGCCCCGCTGTTCGAGGCAGGCGTCGGCTGGTTCTACTTCGCGCTATCAGGAATTGTCGTATTTGCGCTATGCTTTATAGGCGGCGTGTTCATGATACAGTCGCAAATATTCAACGCGCGCGACAACGAACTGCTGCTCTCCATGCCGGTAAAACCATCGGTGATACTCGCGGGAAGGCTCGCCGCGCTGCTCGTATTCGAATATGTATACGAACTGCTGATACTTATCCCCGTATTCGCGGTGCTGATAATATCAAAGAGCATATCGCACATACCCGCGCTTGGGATCATACTATTTATCGGTATCGCAATAATCCTGCCGCTGTTCGCCGTGGCGATTGGGAGCCTGTTCGGATGGCTGGTCGCGCTCATATCATCCCGGTTGCGGCGCAAAAACATCGTAACGCTCGTACTCTCGGTGGCGTTCCTGGGCGCCTACTTCTGGGGATACACCAAAATGATGGGATACATGAACGAACTTATGGTAAACGGCGCCGAAATCGCTGAAGCCGTTAGGCGGGCAGTGTTCCCGGCATACCACCTCGGCGTAGCCGCCGCAGACGGGAATTTCCTTAGTTTTCTTATATTCGCAGCATGCGCCATTGTGCCGTTCCTAATAATGTACGCGCTGCTCTCGGCCAGCTTTATAAAAGTCGCTACGGCGAAACGCGGCGCGAAAAAAGTGCAGTACCGCGAAAAAGGCGCGCGCGCGTCCGGCGTCGGAGCCGCCCTGCTGAAAAGGGAGCTGCGGAGATACTGGTCGCTGCCGATGTACATACTCAACACATCGCTCGGCGCGATATGCGCCCTTGCGCTCGCAGTCGTAATGATCGTGCGGCCCGTTCTGGTAACAGGCCTCTTTGACTCGGAAATCATGCAGCTTGTCGGCGTCGAGCCCGCGGCGGCTATCGTGATTGTGCTTGCGGCCCTTTCCGCGTTCAACTTCGTATCAGCGCCGTCTATATCGCTCGAAGGAAAGTATATGTGGATAGTGAAAAGCCTGCCGGTGAGCGCGCGCGATGTGCTTATCTCGAAAGCAAAGCTGCACTTGCTAGTATGCCTGACCCCGACTCTGCTCGCCGGAGTCTTATGCATGACCGCAATGCCGGTCGGGGGCGTCCTCTATGGAGTAATGATCATCGTCACGCCTGCGCTGGTCACGCTACTGTTCGCGCTGCTTGGCGTTGCGCTCAATCTGTCGTTTCACAGATTCGACTGGATCAACGAAATACAACCGGTCAAGCAAGGCATGAGCAGCATGCTCTCAATGTTCGGCGGCATGGCGCTTATCATCGCGCTCACGCTCGTATACATACTCCTGCTAAACTCAAAAATACCGCTGGAATACTACATCCTTATATGCACAGCAGTATTCGCAGCAGTCTCCGCTGGACTCTACGCCTATCTGGTGAGCGCCGGAGTAAAGAAATTCGAGTCGCTGTAACATTTTCTTGACATCCGGCATTGGCGGTGATAGTATTGGCGCAATAACAGGGGAGCTGGGTATGTCCCGGCTGAGAGTAAAGCGACTGAGCTTTAGACCCTTATACCTGATATGGATAATGCCATCGTAGGGACGTTTCATAAGGATATCCAAGCCCTATGCTATGAGCATAGGGCTTTTACACTCGTATGATGACATACCCTCTGAACAGTTACGAAAGGAAAAACAAGATGAACAGAAGCAAAAGCCTTCGCATCCTCACGGAAAGCGCGATCCTCGTTGCGGCGGCAGTCGTATTATCGCTGATCACGCTATTCAGGATGCCGCTCGGAGGAAGCGTAACGCCATTTGCGACGCTGCCAATCATCATGATCGGCCTGCGCCACGGCTCAAAATGGGGCGTAGCGGGAGCGCTGGTATTCAGCTTGACGCAGCTTTTTCTCGGAATGGGCAACGTAGTAGCCGTGCCGGTTAAAACAATGGCGAACCTAATAATGTGCGCCGCGCTTGACTATGTGCTGGCTTATACGGTTTTAGGATTCACCGGCTCGCTTACGCGAAGATTCAGCAACCAGCGTTTGGGGCTATGCTTCGCTGTAGGCGTCACCGGGCTGGGGCGGCTGGGCTGCAGTTTTCTCTCCGGTATTGTTATTTGGGCGCCATACACCCCGGAAAGCTGGAATGTAGCCGCCTACTCTCTGGCATACAACGCATCGTGGTGGCTGCCTGACACGGTCATTGTACTGGCAGCATGCCTTGCGCTGACCCGCGTGCGCGCATTAGCGCTTGTATCGCCATGACAAAATGTTATGTGTTTGGCGCCGGGCCTCCTCCTGCCAAGCCGCCGTATGTCGCTGAAGATGATATGGTCATCGCAGCCGATGGCGGATATCTTTATACAAAAAAAGCCGGACTGCGCGCCGACATTGTTATCGGGGACTTCGACTCACTCAGTGGAGCTCCCGGCCATGAAGAAGACGCGCCGGTTGTGGTGCGCCTGCCAAAGGAAAAAGACCAGACCGACACGTTTGCCGCGCTGTGTTACGGGCTTGAGCGGGGATTTAAGGCCTTTCATATTTACGGAGGTATGGGCGGGCGGCTTGACCATACACTAGCCAATATACAGTGCCTGGCGTTTCTGCTCGACCAGGGAGCGCGGGGCTATCTGCATGATGATGAGACTGTTATGACAGCTATATGTTCGCAGCTGCAGTTTGCGCCTCGGGAAAACGGGGTAATTTCCGTTTTTGCGCTGGGCGGGCCCGCGCAGGGCGTGTGTTTGCGGGGGCTGAAATATGAGCTTGAAAATGAAATACTCACTCCGGACTTTCCGCTCGGAGTGAGTAATGAGTTTATTGGGCGGCCCGCGCATATCAGCGTAGAATGCGGGAAGCTGCTGGTTACGTACCCTGCCGGAACGCAAGAACTGCAGAAGCAATGAGTATTACAGCTCGGATAGTTCTAAGTAACCACTGATTAATTCGCGCCGTCAGCGGTTACTTAAAACATCCAGAATCACGTCTTGCATACGGACTGCGAGGCTCGCGACCTGAGAGCGCTGCAGGATGCCATGCGGGTTCATCGTATCGCTGCCGCTGCCCTGGAATATGCCGAGTTTGACACATATGGCGAGGCTCGCTCGCTCGATGTCATCCAAATCATCGACATCTGAGAACGCGCTTAGAATTTCCTCAGCTTCGCCATCTTCGAGCTGCGCCTTCACTCCGGCGTCTCTTAATGCGTTTACGATCATGACGGCGGTATCAGCGCGCGGCATCGGCGTGCCCGAAGCAGCGTCCGCGCCTGCAAGACCATGTGCGCGGGCGATTTCCATTGCGGAATCCCAGTCGACGGGAACGCCGACAGCGCGCAGCAGCATGATCGCCGCCTCGCGCTCTGTGACGGGCGCCGACGGGTCGAATATGCCGTTCCCGCGCCCCTCGACAATCATCAGGTTCGCGGCGCGGTGGATCTCATCCGTAACATGGGCATATTCGGCGCCCATGTCAATATCTTTGAAATCTGCTTCAATGCAGAGCGGGAGCAGCATCACGCTGCCGCGCACCAGCACTAATACGCTGCCGTCTTCACAGACCCTCGTCGGTACGGCGGTCAACACGCCGTCGTCATGCATCACTGCCATTGTCGTCAGTTTGCCTAGATCGACGCTGTCGTCAAGTTTTAGCGAGACCAGCGCCGGGGCGGCGCTGCCGGAGTCGGCGGCAATGCGGGAACCGAGTATCACGCCGCTTACCTCCCTGGAGCCGAGATAGACCTCATGGTCCGTCAAGCCCGGCTCTAAGTCGGGGTGCTCGTCCGGCGGAAGGTCGTGGACGTCGGAGGGCAAAGCGTCAAGGCTGAAAAACTCATCGTAAAAGTCCAGTATATCGTCAAACTTGCGCCTTTGCCCGATCGGATTCCCGCTGCCGTCGATCAGCAGCGTGAAATACGCCCCGGCGGTATGGTCCAGCGCAAATTCGCGCCACATCACGGTGAATGTGTCGTCGCCGTTCGATATAAGCTGCGGCGTCGACGCTATCGTATCTGTTCCGACATATTTACAGATCGTGATCTGCGAGGCGACGTCGCCGTTTGAGTAGTTTTTCGGCAGCACGCATATCACTATGTCGCGCTGGTCGAGTTCCAGACCGATCATCTCATAACCTGTGTACTCTGTCACCTTGCTGTGGTCGACGGTCGATATCGCCGTCAGATAGTTTTCCGAGGACACCGCAAGCCCGCCGACCGTAACGCCGGTCTGGTTGGCTCCGAGCTCACCCGGGATATCGAACATTATCGCATGCGGTACCTTTGGCCATGTAACTGTGCTGTCGTCCGTGCCTTTATGCAATATGACCGACCGCGGGAGCGCGTCGCCGTGGTCTAGGTAAACAGGGTCGGCGCCGTCAAAAACCACATATTGGTTAAAAGAGTGGCTGACGCGGTTTTGCGGGACGTCGCTGAACAGCACCGTCATTTCTCGCGTGTCGGCGATGATAGTCAGGTTATACTGCGGGCTGAATCCATCCGGCGCTTTATACATCCGGCGCGATGTGTGAAGGATCAGCGTATCGCCCCTTTCGGCAATGCGCGGGCATCCGGTGAAGAAGGGAACCGTTGTGTAGGCCTCCCTGCCGCTGACCGACGCGCTCTCCAGCCTGTTGAAGTCTTTGTCGTACTTAACGATGCGGATGACTTCCTTCTCATCGTCCTCTTCCTCATTTTCCTGCCCGAACGCCATGTAGTTGTACTTTTCTCCGCTGTAAAACGTGCCGAAAAGCGGCAGCTCAAACGGTATTTCCCCGTTGAACGATACCTGCCCGTCATGGTCGAAGATTTCTACTGTTACGGTCTTTTTTTGTACAAACACTTCGACGGAAACCATCCTGCCGTCCGTGTACTTTGCAAGGTAGTTTGTGGTGGGGTGGGCCCAGCGTGTGAAGACGCTGCTGTAGTCGTGTATTTCCATGTTTGTGTCGCGCGGGCCCGGGTAGTCGGTGTGCAGGTGGTTGTCATAGAAGGCCGCCTTTTGCAGCCGTAAGCCCGCATTACCGCTGAGGTTTCCCGCGCCTGCGGCGAGCGAGGCCGCGCCGAACGACGTGATGATCAGGCACAAGACAAGCGCTGCGGATAAAATGCGTTTCTTCATTTAGCTACTCCTTTACCGCTTATCAATAAAAGAACCCGACGCCATCGTCCAGATACATCTTTGCGGGGATAGGCATGGGAGGGTCGACGGGGGTGAGTTTGCCGTCGAGCAGTTTAACTGCGGCTGTGAGCGCCCTGTTCACAGTCTCCTTCGGAACGGGGCACTGGCCATGCGCGGGGAAAATCGTGTCGAACGCATCGAACAAGCCGATGAGTTTTTGCATGCTCGCCATATATGCATGGATGCTGCGCACATCGTCGAACATGAAAACAGGCCCGGCTGAAATGGTGTCGCCGGTCGCGATCGTCCGGTTTTTCCTGTCCAGCAGCCCTATGCTCCCCGGGGTGTGGCCGGGTATGAGGACGACTTCAAGGCTCCGCCCCCCTATATCGATGATATCGCCCTCCCACAGGGGGAGGACTTTCGCGCCCGGTTTGGCATGTTTGGCATAATATGCCATCTCGGACGGATGCATGTACGCGGCTTCGAATTCGGCGTTGCACCCGATATGGTCAGGGTCGGCGTGGGAGTTAACAAGCATTATCGGAAGAGAAGTCAGAGACTCCGCGACCGGCTTCACGCTCCCGTTTTCACCGAACCCGGTATCGAAAAGCAGGGCTTTTTCCGTGCCGACGTATAAAATACAGCGGACGCCGTTATCCTCGATCCTATAAGTCGTTTCGTCAATTTTCACCGCTTCCGGCGGTTTTGGCGCAGGCATTTCAGGCATATATTTGTCCTCCTTATTTCTATATGGTAATCTATATGGTATAATGCGATAATAATACCACAACTTTATGATTAAATCTATTATGGAGCAGGAAAGATGAAAGAATACTCGATACCGCGCCGCATATGGCGCATCATAAACCCGCTGCTTATCTACCTCGCAATCACAATAGCCGTCGGGCTGATATTCGGCATCTCGCTCAGCGTGCTGCTGGTCGTGCAGTCGACCTTCGGCGGTTCCGGGATCGATGTATTGGAGCTTGCAAATGAAATGCAGCGCATAATAATAGAGTATGCAATGCCGATAATGATCACCGGGAACCTCGCGGCGCTCGCTGCATTCATTCCAATGTGGATAAGCTCCCGCAAGCGGCTCGACGCATATCAGAACATCAGTCCCGCCGCAAATTACGGGCTGACGATCGGGCTGTTCGCCGCCTTCAACATGCTGCTGGTTTGCGCATTCACGCTGCTGGATGCGTATTTTAACATTATGGACTATTTCCCGTCATACGAAGGAGTGAGCGACGCGCTTTCCAAAGGGTCGCTCGCCACGCAGCTGCTCTCGCTCGGGATAATGGCGCCGGTCGTAGAAGAATTTTGCTTCCGCGGCATAATGATGGAGCGCATGAGGTGGCTGCCGGTATGGGCGGCTGTCGCTATACAGGCTATCTTTTTCGGCGTGGCGCATCTGAACCTGTTTCAGGGGGCGTATGCATTCGTGCTGGGGATAATTCTGGGCCTCGTCTACATCAAGTTCCGCTCGATCGTCGTTGTCATCGTCGGGCATGCGGCGTTCAACATCACAAGCGTGGTCCACGCATACATCGACGCGGAGCCTAACGTGTTATTCATTCTTATACCCAGCCTCGCGCTGCTTGTGTTTTGCGCGATATTCATGATAAAACGTTCCCCTGCGTACATGGTGGCAGGGAAGATAGGCGGCATGGTGGTGGAGAACGGGGAATGGAAAGTCGAAGGCGAAAGGTGATAGGTCCGGTATAGAAGAAAATATGGTGGAAGCATATGAAACCAGGTCTTGCGATCAAAATACTTTTCCGCTCGCCGGTCAGGACGGCGCTGAGTATCGTCCTGCTCGGCGTCGTGACTTTTGCGCTGTTCTCGCAGGCTGCGGAGTATGCCATCACTCAGCGTGAGATGGAGAAAGCCGCCGCGCAGTATTACGGGATAGGCGCCGTGGAGGCCGGTAAGCCATATATGCCGCCGCTTGCAGGGGACGCCGGGTATCCGTTCTACCTGATGTTTGAGAGCACAACCCCTGATAGTTACGGCAGTTTTATGCCGGCGCTTGACAGCACTGCGACTGGCGCGTACAAGCTGCTGAGCCAGGAGCAGGCGGACGCAGTATCAGCGCTGCCTTATGTGACGTCGACAGACACGCGGCTTATGACGGCGGGCGTGTCGGACGACTATTTTCGCCTGGACGACGGTGACTGGTTCTTCCCGCTTTCTATGCGGTGCATCATTGAAGCGACGGTCGTAACGGAGGGCGACCCGACATGGAATGACTGGTACAGCGGGTTTTACGGCGTGTCATTCTGCGTCGGCGATGTAAAAATGCTGGCAGGGCATATACCGCATATTGAGGGTAGGGGTTCCGTGCAAACAGGTGATATGAACACAGTACATATGTTGCATGGCCTTACGACAGTTCCTGATCCTGATAACTGGGAGACAAGAGGGGTAGGCGAAACAAACCGGATGACCGCGTTTTATATCGGAGGCGGCGATTACGGGAATGCGCAAATAGCGAACTTGACGGTCGGCGAGCGGTACGTTTTCGTGCTGAGGTACTCGCCATGGCTGACTGAGGGACCGCAGGAATGGATGCCGGAATCGGAGCTTGATGGCTATGAGGACGGGTATTTTTACTGCGTAGGCGACATTTTGACAGACTCATGGTGCGACGCTGTGTGGCCGCTCGGCGGCGAGCCTGAAAACTATTTGGAGCTGGATAAGTACGAACCGCTCCGGCGTCTCGCGGAAATAACCGACCAGGATAGCCGCACGTTCGATATAGTGTACACGGAAGACATGGCTTCCATAATGCGCTTCAACGACGACAGGATGGCAATCACCGAAGGGCGCATGCTCACACGGGAGGATCAGGAACGCCCCCTTCCTGGGAAGGGGGACCGCCAGTTGGCGGCGGGGGTTGCAGGGGTCAGGGACCAGGGGTCAGAGGTCAGGGGAACGGGAGATGCGGATGAGTGTGTTGCAGCTCCATGTGTGGTGAGCCGCGAGTTCACGCAAGCGCATGGCCTTGGCATAGGCGACAGGATAACGATGGATCTCGGTACAATGCTATTTGAGCAATACGTGAGCTTCGGCGCTGTAGCGTCGTCGCTTGAAAGATACGCCCCTGCGGTAAAAACTGCGGAACTTGAAATCGTCGGCATTTTTGAAAACAACGACGGCGCTAGGGCCCGCAGCAAAGATCCGCACTGGTGTTATTCCATAAATACGATCTTCGTACCAAAAACAATACTGCCGCTCGACGCGGGAGCGCTCCCGCCGCATGAGTACGTCAGGGAGTACAGCCTGAGAGATTGGCCGGACCTAATATTACATGACCCGTATTGGATAAAGTTCGACCTTGAAAAGCTCCCCAGTCATTCCTATGCGCCCGGAGAGTTCAGCTTCAGGATCGATAACGCGCGCGACATCGGGCCGTTTCTGGACGTAGCCGAGCCGCTGATATGGGATATGGGGCTGAGCCTCATGTTCAATGACGGGGGCTGGCGCTTCGTGGAGCAGGGCTTCATGGAGGTAGGGCGGCTCGCTGTAGTAAAGCTCGTGCTGTTCACAGTTGCAGTCGCTGCTGCGACCGCGCTCGCGGTGTACCTTTTCATCGTACGCAGAAAAAAAGACTACGCGATCATGCGCGCGCTGGGCACACCGAAGCGCAAAGCCGCAAGCGCGCTTGCCCTACCGCTCATGGCAACAGCCGCAGTATCCGTATTGCTCGGCGGCGGCGCGGCGTGCCTCTACACCATGGGCACAATAGCTAGGAACAACGCATTCGTGGCGATAGAGCTATACGCCGTGGACACATCAATACCCACAGCGGTCGTAATAGGCTGCGCACTCGGCCAGCTCCTTCTGACGCTCGCCATAGCGCTTGCAATGCTGCGGCGCATCGGGTCAACGCCGCCGCTGGAGCTTTTGCACGGCGCTGGTGCATCGCGTAAGCAGCGCGTTGTGCTGCGAGCAGTGAAGCCCCCTTCCTGGGAAGGGGGATCGCCAGTTGGCGGCGGGGGTTGCAGTGAACAGGGGATAGTGGCTAGTAGGACGGGGGACGTTGGGGTCGCACCCCCCCGTCATTCCGGGCATGACCCGGAATCTCCTGTAACTCAACCCTCGCGCAAGCGAAGCGTCAGCTTCGTGGCGCAATACATAAGCAAACATATTCGCCGCTCGGCGGTGAAGTCGGCGCTTGCCGCGCTATTAGCGGCGCTGCTGTTTTTCGCCGTCGGGTGGATAACGGAGTTGCGGGCGTCATATGCCGACTTGCTGGCAAAAGCGGAGAACACGGGCGTTTTCATGGGCGAGATACCGCTCCCGCTGCTGTACAAGCTGGTTTTGCCCGGATATATTTCCGAAAAATACTACGCGGGACTCAGCAAACCTGTTGAAATAAGCAACAAAGGCACGGGTTCCGGCGTAATGTTGATGGTCGTTACGAACGATATAGACAGGTACCGCGGCATGGCTATGCCGGTCACATATGACGGGCTGAGCGACGCCTCGACAATGGACAGCTTCGGGAAAGTGCTCATCGCCGGTAGAGGGTTTGCGGACTCACTCGGCATAGAGCCAGGCGACTCAGTCGCTGTAGTGCCCGCGGGTGTGGAAGGTCGCCTGTTCCCGTACAAGGTGATAGGCATAGTCGAAGATAAATCCGACATGCAAGTGTACACCCCGGGCGAGTATACTCGTTTAAACGACGAAGCCCTCCTTTTTGACCCGATTGTAGACCTGGAGGTCACGCTGGAGGGCAGCGGCTGGGTAAGCGAGTTTCGCGCAAGTTCCCGCACAGAGATAGTGGAGAGCGGAGAGAGTGTAACGCTGGTCATGAACACGGCCAGCCTCGACAACCTCAAAAACGCGCAGCGGCTCACCGCGATGCTCTACCCGATGGCAGTAGCGGCCGCCCTGATGATAGGCGGGTTCCTTTGCTGCTTGATAATACTGCAATCGTCGAAGGAAGCGGCGATCATGCGCGTGCTAGGCACGACAAAGGGAAAGACCCGCGCAATGCTTGCGGCAGAGCAGTCGCTGCTGAGCGCGATGGGGCTGATTGCCGGTATGCTCGCAATATTCGCTTACAAAGGCTTTGACCCCGACGCAATCCCTGCGCAAATGCCGCTTTTCGCCGCGTTCTACTTCGCCATGGTGCTCGCCTGCGGCATGGCCTGCTCCTCCCTCACGACACGCCGCTCCCCTCTGGAACTGCTGCAAGTCAAGGAGTAGGGGGAACCTTGAAATACCCGATGAACAGCGCAAATGCGCATTATATGTTGACGCGATGCGCATATTAGTATATAATCGTGGTTGACATGGAGGAATGATAGCATGAGCATAACAAACATAAATATTCGGACAGACAGCGAGATAAAAACCCAAGCGCAGGATGTTTTAGCCAAGCTTGGTCTTGATCTCACAACAGCTGTAAACTTATTTTTACGCCAGATAATTTGCAAGCAGAGCGTGTCTTTTGACGTGTCAGTCGCGCCGCTCAAGAAAAAAGCTAAACTGGGTGGTTGGGAAGGGAAAATAAACATTCCGGACGATTTCAATACGCCGCTTGAAGACTTCAGGGAGTATATGTAATGAATTACTTGTTAGACACACATATCGTTCTCTGGCTTGCAGAAAATTCACCAAAACTATCAAATGCGGCAAAAACTATTATTCTTGACGAAAAAAATGATAAATACGTAAGCATCGCCTCTTGCTGGGAAGTATCCGTTAAACTCAGCTTAAACAAGCTGGATCTAGTCGGAGGTACGGCTGAGTTTTTTCGCATTATTCGCGATAATGGATTTGAATTACTTGGTGTTATGGAAGAATATCTGATTGAACTGGAAACATTACCGTTTCATCATCGTGATCCATTTGATCGTTTGCTTATATCTACAGCGATTACCAGCAATTTAGCGTTATTGACAAATGACACTCAAATAATGGCCTATGCGGGAGAAAAGCTGACGGTCGTGTCATAGATGGTTAGGGAGTCCAGCTCCACGGTCGGCTCGCTCGGGCGCAGTCAAAGCAAAACAGGCGAGGAGGATAGGAATCGCTAGGAATTCACCAAACAACACGCCACCAAAAAAACTCTTGCATTTCATGCTTTGCTCTGGTAATATACTTTGGCTATGACGCACGGGGCTTGATTTTCTGTTTGTGTTCAAGAGCGCTCAAAGCGTTGCAAGTAAACGCTCTTGGATGAGCAGGAAAGGCGACGGCCCCGGAGGGGAGCTTTCCGCAGACGCCTGACGCTGCGAACAGCGGCGGCAATACGCGGGGAGCCCAATAACAAAAATTATTTGGAGGAAAAATAATGCCGGTAGTATCAATGAAGCAACTACTCGAGGCCGGGGTGCACTTCGGCCACCAAACCAGGCGCTGGAACCCGAAAATGGCTCCATACATCTACATGGAGCGCAACGGGATCTACATCATCGACCTGCAGAAGACAGTCAAAAAACTGGAAGACGCATACAACTTCATACGCGAAGTGAGCGAGCGCGGCGATTCTGTGCTATTCGTCGGCACGAAGAAACAGGCGCAGGACGCTATCAGGGAAGAAGCCGAACGCGTCGGGATGTTTTTCGTCAACGCGCGCTGGCTCGGTGGTATGCTCACAAACTTCAAGACGATGCGCACGCGGATCGACCGCCTGGCACAGCTTGTCAAGATGCAGGACGACGGGACATTTGACATCCTGCCGAAAAAAGAGGTCATCAAGCTCACGAACGAGATCAACAAGCTCGAAAAGTATCTGGGCGGCGTCAAGGATATGAAGCGTCTGCCCGGCGCGCTGTTCATTATAGACCCGCGCAAGGAACGCAACGCTATTGCGGAAGCCAGGAAGCTCGGCGTTCCTATTGTGGCAATCGTCGATACAAACTGTGACCCGGACGAGGTCGACTATATTATCCCCGGGAACGACGACGCCATCCGCGCTATCCGCCTTATTTCGTCTGCTATGGCGAACGCCGTTATGGAAGGCCGCCAGGGCGCTGACAAAGAGGAAGAGGAAGACGGCGGTTCCGACGTAATTGCGCGTATCCCCGAGGCCGAGCCTGAACAGGCGGCGGTCGACGCCCAAACAGAGTAGAAAATCGAATAACAGAACTTCCGCCTGAAAGGATTGATAATATAATGGCATTCACAGCACAAGATGTAAAAAACCTCCGTGAGACCACCGGGGTCGGCATGATGGATTGCAAAAAGGCTCTGACAGAGGCTGACGGGGATATGGAGAAAGCGATAGAGTACTTGCGCGAGAGAGGCCTTGCCGCCGCCCAGAAGAAGGCCGGTAGGATCACCGCAGAGGGCATGGCATATGCTGACGTTTTCGGCAGTGTTGGCGTCGTCGTGGAAGTCAATGCGGAAACAGATTTCGTCGCAAAAAACGATATGTTCGTCGGGTTTGTGGAGGGCGTCGCCAAAGCCATAGCGGATAATTCCCCCGCAGACGTCGAAGCGCTTATGGCTTGCAAGTATCCCGCTTCGGATAAGACCATTTCCGAGCAGCAGCAGGAGATGATCCTCGTAATAGGTGAAAATATTTCTATCAGGCGCTTTGAAATCTACAAGGAAGGCCTGAGCATACCGTATGTCCATGCAGGCGGCAAGATCGGCGTTATCGTCAACCTGGAAGCGTCCGGCATTTCCGACATGAATACAGTTACGGAGCTCGGCAAGGATATTGCGATGCAGATCGCCGCTATGCGGCCGCTGTATCTCGATACCGCTTCCGTCGATGCATCCGAGCTTGAAAAAGAGAAGGAGATCCAGCTCAATAAGGCTCTGGAAGAGAACCGCGAGAAGAATATGCCCGAGGATAAAGCCCGGCAGATAGCTGAAAACATGGTCAAGGGCCGCATCAACAAGTTCTACGAGGAGATTTGCCTCTTGAACCAGCCGTACGTCAAAGAGAATAAGATCACCGTCGAAAAACATGTGCAGCAGGTAGCAAAGGAACTCGGCGGGCAAATAAAGATCAATGCGTTCACCCGTTTTGAAAAGGGCGAGGGCATCGAAAAGAAGCAGGACGACTTCGCCGCCGAAGTCGCCGGTATGGTAGGAAATTAGAATTTACGAAACTACAAAGCCCACGATCGTTGGCAGCAGCGAGCGCGGGCTTTGTTTTCGGTTCATCACAAAAAGATGAGTATAGAAATAAAGGCTACGCTAAAGTTTTGGTTAATAGTGTAGAGAGTGAAGCGACAAAAATGGGGTGTCGAATGTCTCATTTAGACACTTTCGACTTTCAAGCAAAGGAACTATTGTAAATTCTCAATCAGACTGTATCAAACAGTATAAGCATTGGAGTAACAGGAATGCAGCTTGTAGATAAAATAAAACCTCTTGACCGGGAGCAGTGGCAGGACTACCGGCTGGAGTTCCACTATATTTCTCACACTTATTACAATGTCGAAATCAATCGTCCAGGAGACGGTTTCAACGTATCATTTATCAAAAAACCATACGATACGCCATTTGAACATATGCCGAGTGATACTGATAAGCTGTTTCAACCGTGGTGGGATGATATAAAGGCGTGGGGTATTGTAGATAACGAACGGTTGATTGCAGTTATCGAAACAGCGGTGGAAGAATGGAGCAACAGGCTAAGGGTAACTGAGCTGTGGATCGACGACGCATACCGCCGACAAGGAATAGGAACTGCTTTGATGGATATTGCCATGCAACGAGCGAAAGACGAAAAACGCCGGGTTCTTATGCTGGAAACACAATCCCGCAACGAAGCGGCGATAGCATTTTACCTTGCATATGGTTTTACTCTGATTGGATTTGATTCATGCGCTTACAAGAACAACGACCTGCACCGTAAAGAAGTCCGCATGGAGATGGGAATATATATAGAATGAGAAAGGATGTGAGGATTTTTGCCTCTATGCTCTGCGGAGGATTATCCGAACGAAATCGGTGCGTTAGACGGATAGCTTGTTCGGATATTTTTCATTATTACACATTCTCCTATTTGTAGTTCCCCTACTCCTTGACCTGCAGCAGCTCCAGCGGGGAGCGTCGCGTCGCGAGGGATGCGCAGGTAATGCCGCAGACGAGGATCATTGCAAAGTAGAGCGCAGCGAAGATAAGCATTTGCCCGGGCAGTGCGCCGGGGTCAAAACCTTTGTAGGCGAGCATCGCAAACACCCCGGCAAGTAGCCCTATCGCGCTCAGCAGCGACTGCTCTGCAGCGAGCATTGCGCGGGTCTTCCCTTTTGGCGTGCCAAGCACGCGCATGATCGCAGCTTCCTTTGACGACTGCAATATTATCAAGCAGCAAAGGAAGCCTCCGATGAGCAGTGCGGCAGCTACTGCCATCGGGTAGAGCATCGCGGTGAGCCGCTGCGCGTTTTTGAGGTTGTCGAGGCTGGCTGTGTTCATCAGCAGCGTTACACTCTCTCCGCTCTCCATTATCTCTGTGCGTGAACTTGCGCGAAACTCGCTTACCCAGCCGCTTCCCTCCAGCGTGACCTCCAGGTCTACAATCGGGTCAAAAAGGAAGGCTTCGTCGTTTAAGCGGGTATATTCGCCCGGAGTGTACACTTGCATGTCGGATTTATCTTCGAGTATGCCTATCACCTTGTACGGGAACAGGCGGCCTTCCACCCCTGCAGGCACCACAGCTACGGAGTCTCCGGGCTCTATGCCGA